>Ga0209075_1000916_pt1 | contig 28479 bp, 28 predicted proteins | sample Stecom2011_FD_187523 | JGI IMG/M metagenome (GOLD analysis project Ga0209075, IMG submission 187523) | Agricultural soil microbial communities from Utah to study Nitrogen management - Steer compost 2011 (SPAdes) (version 2) | ecosystem: Environmental > Terrestrial > Soil > Agricultural land...
CCGCACCCCCTCCACCGTCAACACCTCCGGCTTCCTCGGTAAATCCTTAAAACTCTTAAACACCAACTCCGAATCGGGTTTAAGAATAGACCAAAACGTCAAAAACAAAATTTTAAAATCCACAACCAACGAGCAGTTGTGATAATACCACGTTTCTAAGGCACCTTTGTATGGGAAAATATAATTTCTGTAATATTCAGATGGGTTTTTCCCCAACTCTTTATACTTCGTTACCAACAGTTCTTCATCTCTAAAAATAAGCGAACCTATTCCTGTTATACCAGGTCTGTTTTTATAAATAACACATTGCACTTCCGGTGTGTAATTATTAAAACTCTTAGCTAAAATTGGCCGTGGACCTACCAACGCCATATCGCCCTTAACGACATTTAATATCTGTGGCAACTCGTTGATCTTCGTGATGCGCAACACCTTTCCCACTTTTGTAATTCTCGGATCATTGCGCACCGTAAGACCGCCGTGGCCCATATTAACACTATCCTTGAGCATGGTAGCAAACTTATAGATGTGGAAAAGTTGGTTATGCTGCCCCATACGCTCTTGCAGGTAAAACACTTCCCGCTCGCCCGTAACCCGGAGAATTAGCATAATAAGTAAGAACAGCGGCGCAATTGCTAACAGCCCTACAATCGATACGAATAAATCGAAGGCTCTTTTTATAATGGGATAAAGGGATGATCGATGATTTCGAGACATTTCAGTTTTATTTTAAATGATGTATCACTTATACCTCAACTATAATAAAAAGCAATAGGTTACAGCAAAATTGCAACAGCTGTAGCGTAGTCTTTCGCGTGGGAAATACTAATTTTAATGCGTTCAGACGCCACTTCATTACAATTTAAAATCACATAAGGTGCACCTGTATCTTTATGTTTGATGGTGATGTCCTTTATAAAGAGTTGAAAAGATGGATATACTGCTTTTAAAACAGCCTCTTTGGCACACCAAATACCCGTTAAGGTTTGAGAAGGATTCGGTTTAGTTACCGCATAATTCCATTCCGATTCATTGAACATCCTCTTTAACAAGCCCTTTTTCTTTGTAAATAAACTCTGAAACCTCGCTATACTTTCGATATCAATACCAACCATAACTAATGTTTATAAATGACTTGATGATGCAAAGAGCTCTAAAACTTAGGAGTTACATCAAGAATATAAGAACGGTTCGTCATGCCCTGGATAAATTGTGACGCCAGGTTGCAAAGCTTTTTCTATTTTCCTTTTAGAATTTATAAAGTCCTCTTTATTGCTGTGAGGGAAACTCAAAGGGCTTTTTACATTATTCAGTATTGTATCTCCAGTAAACACAGCATTTTCAGCAAACAGACAAATACTTCCAGGACTATGACCAGGTGTTTCCATAACACGACATTTAAAATCTTGAAAACTCAAAACTTGACAGTCTTTAATAATTTCTGCTTCACTTTGAACTCCAAAAGATTCAAACTCCTCTATATATCTTGAAAAGTTTTGTTTAGGATCACGCATGTTGACCTCACATTTCTCCGAGCAATATAATGTAAAATCTATTCTGCTCTTAAGCTTGTCTATACCATAACAATGGTCGGCATGTTCGTGGGTTAGTATCACTCCTAAAACATTCTTATTCCGAACTGTTAACCAAGTTACTAAATCATCAATCGGATAATTTCCTACATCAATGATTAGTACATCAAATTCATTTATTTCAACAATAAAAGTATTTGCATTTTTATAGGGACTAACAAAACTTATGACATTAAAACTTGCCATTAAAAACTACTTTTCCGGTTTCGTTTCTAGGAATTTTTTCCACATAAACTACTTGAAATGACTGATGAAAAAGACCTGTTTTAGTGACGATAAATTCGGATATCTCTTTTTCGAGATCGGGTTTCGTAACCATAACCACCATCTTTTGATCATCTCCACCGCAAGCACATTCCACGTCGAAGGATTCGGAAACTAATTTCTCAACGTCATCTAGGGAAACCCGGATACCATAAAGTTTTAAAAAGCGACTTAGTCGACCAATAATATAATAATATCCGTCGGCATCTCTTTTTACTAAATCACCTGTATGAAGAAGACCTTGACGCTCATCGCCAAGAGTTAACTCTTTCAAGTTATTTGCATAGCCCATTGTTACATTTGGTCCACGATAAACCATTTCACCACGGGCTTCACCTTCATTTGATTCTTGACCATCTTCATCGATTATGGACAGCTTTCCATTTGGTATTGCTTTACCAATACTCCCTTTTTTAGTAGCAGCCATTTCTGGTGCTAAGAACGCCATTCTTGCTGTACCTTCTGTTTGACCATAAGTAGGAATAAACTTTATATTATTTTGTTTTGCAAAACTTATACAATCATCATATAATTCCTCCGAAAGCTTTCCACCTCCTTGAGTAATTATCTTTATTGATGGCAGTTTCATCCGGAAAAATCGCAATTTCTTTAATATCTCGAAACTATAAGGAACACCCGTTATACTCGTAGCATTACTTTCTCTAAGGATTTTCCAAAAATTAGCATCGGTCATTGCCGATTGAACCAACACTACCGTAGCCCCAACATACAAATGACTATGAATTACAGAAAGTCCCATAGTGTAGTACATTGGCAAAAATGAAAAACCTTTATCGAAATTGTCAAATTCAAAAAACGCTGATACACTCTGGGCGCTTGCTTCTAAATTACGATAACTATGTCTCACAAGTTTTGGACTTCCCGTTGACCCAGAAGTAGCTAGAAGCAATGATAATTCATCATTTAATTGATGCAAACTATCATGTAAAGCTATCAAACTATAACTTCCTTTTTCACTTCTGGTTTCGCCATTAAAATAATGTCGAATTCTTTCAGGTGCCACAATATAATTCGGCTGGTATTTTTCTAGTAGATTTTCTATCAGCTCTCTATCGGTTTGTGGGCTTAAGAGCAAAGGAACCGCCCGAGACTGCATACAAGCCATATAGAATAACAATGAATCTACATTGTTTTCTGAAAAATGAAATACGAGCGATCTAGATCGTACATCTTTTTGCAAATTTTTACAAAAATCAACAAGCTCTCCATAAGATACTTGGTTGTCTTGATCGTCAATAGCCGCAATCTGTGAGGAATTAACTTTATCTATGTTTAGAAAAAAACTCATACAATTAACTTATAATTCGGTGCTGCCATCAATGCCTATAATTTGGCCTGTTACATAGCCAGACATATCCGAGGCTAAAAAGACGCATAAATCAGCAATTTCTTGAGGGTCTGCTAACCTCCCCATACCGATATTATTTATTTTATCACTAAACTTATTTTCAAATACTTCTACAAATCTTTTCGTACTCACCATGCCAGGTGCTACAGCATTTACCCTAATTTGATTGGGCGCCAATTCTTTAGCAGCAGATTTAGTTAAAGCAATAATAGCTCCTTTTGTAGTTGCATAAGAAACTTGTCCTTTTGCTCCTCTATCAGCTACAATACTAGCCATGTTAATAATAGAACCCGATTTCTGACGAGTCATTAGTCTAGAAACGATCTGCAGTAAATTAAAAGCGCCAACAACATTAACCTCAAACATCTCTTTAAATGTTTCCATTTGGACCATAGGAATCATTTCGTAGGTCACCATGCCAGCATTATTAACCAATACATCTATTCTTCCTTCATCACTCCTAATCTTCATGACTGCATCTCTAGCTGCTTTTAAATCTGTAATATCAAAATAAAGAGGTATAACCTTACCTTGGTTTTTGTTCGATAATTCAAATGCCCAATCATCTAAACATTTTGGTGTTCTCGCATTTGCATAAACAACAGCTCCTTCTTTAGCAAAAGCCTCTGCTATGCTTTTACCAATCCCTTTACTCGTTCCTGTAACTAAACAAACTTTTTCTTTCAGTAATTCCATTGTTTAGCTTATTTCAACATCGTACTTAGCCAGTATGGATTTTCCTATTTCATAAGATTTAAAACCAATAATGTCTTCTGGATCTAACATAACATCGAAAGTATCTTCCATATTTGTCACTAAACTCAATTGACAAACAGAATCCCACTTCTCTACATTATCAGAATTAAAATCTGTATTTAACTCCTCTTCTTTTACTTGAAAAATTTCTGCAAAAATTGAATTGTATGTTTCTAACGTACTCATATTCATTAGTTTAATTTATCGTATGCATCTGTATATATGATTGGCAAGATGACATCACTATTGATAGTTAAATCTGCACAACCCCAAGATAAACCTGCTCCAAAACCAGACATAAATAACTTTAATTCTTTTGACTCCAAGTTCGAAAAATGGTCTGCTAATACTAAAGGTACAGAATTACTACTGTTATTTCCAAATCGATCTAAAGAAACAGGAATTTTATCTGAAGGAATCTTAAGCTTTCTCGATAGTTGTTTTAAAATATAGGAATTTGCCTGATGAAGCGTAAAGTAATCATAATCATCAGGAGTCTTATTTAACTCCTCTAAAAACGTCTTCATCAATTTAGGTACATCTGTCAATGAGAATTCAAACACATCCATACCTTTCATATGGGTATCGTAATCCGATCTTAATATACCATCGCTCCAAACCACACGTTCTTTTGGCGCATTTCTATTTCTATAAGCTCCTGAAGGCGTGATAATACTCTTAAATCGTCTTCCATCGGAATTGATACTAAAATGTGATTCTAAATTATTCTTGGTTTTCTCTAAAAGAATTGCTGAACCACTATCACCAAACAACATAATCATCGTCCTATCGAAAGGAGAAAGTGTTTTGTGAGACGTATCTGCCGTAATTAAAAGTGCTTTCTGAGCATCAGAATTTTTCAAAAGACTTTTTATAGTGTGTAAGGCAACTATAAAACCCGAACAAGCGAGATTCATTTCTAGGCACAAGCAATCTTTTGATAATCCCAATCGATTGTGAATTAAAAAAGAAGATGCTGGCGCTCGAAAGTCTGGTTTTTGACTAATAAATAAAAGAATTCCTATTTCTTCTTTATTTATTTTCTTTTCCTCAATGAGGTTTTGAGCAGCTTCAAATCCCAAGTCAGAAGCAGTTTGCTCCGGAATCGATCTGCAAATACTTTTAACACCTGTGGTCGTCGTGAATCGCTCTACTACATCTTCTCCAAAATCTTTATTATAATGCGTCACAGGCAATTTCTTCGTTGGTAGTGCAACTGAAATCCCTGAAATCGCTATGTTTTTTATTGTACTTTTCGCCATTTAAAATAAATTACATTTCGTGAGTCACAAAACCATTACTATAATAAGCATCCGAATATATGGGTTCTAAAACCGTAGATTCCTTTACTTCCATACTCAACACATTAACACTAAGTCCTTCACCTAAAGAAACACTGATTATTTGAAATGGTAAATCCCTATCATCTCGAATAATATCGGAAAGCATTAAGGGAATAGTTGATGCCATTGTTTGTGGAAGAAGGTTGCTACTTAAGAAAACGTGATTAGCACGAATTTCTGAAGGAAATAACCCTGCCAATTCTTGTTCTAGCCTAGGTTCAAGCAAATTGATCGCTATTGCAAAATTTGATTGATACTTATCCGAGATCAAAGCCATCACTTTTTCTTTAATCCCATCCATTTCTGGTGCGACAGCCTTAAAAACATCTGCTTCATTTATATGAATATGTTTCGATAGCTGACCTGGTCTTTTCGATGAAAGACTTTGATAAAAACTTTCATTATTTCTAAAACCGCCTGAAGGCACCATAAATGAACGCCAATAATCGCTAAGTGTCATTGTAGCCATAGAAATTGGAAAAGAATGCGCTCCACGTTCTAGAATCATTGCAGTAGCACCATCTTGAAAGTTTAGTTCTTGCATATCTTCCTCGGTCAATTGTTTAGAAACAGTATCGCCAAAAACAACCAACACATATTTTTTACTTATAGAACTCAATAACGAAAGACCCAAATTCACTGCATTTTCAAACCCTCCACTACCCATCGGCGAATCATACACGATACAATCTACAGGAATGTCCAATCTATTTTGCAGCACCATTGCCGTAGCAGGTCCTCTGTAGTCTGGTGTTTTGGAAAGAAAGACTAACGCTCCTATTTCATCGGGTTCAATATTTCGAGCCTTTATTATTTTCTCGGCAGCCATAAATCCTAAATCGGAAGTTGTTTGTTCAGCAACAGCAATCGATTGCGAGTTATTACTTTCAAGTTTTTGATTAGGCAATGCTGTACAGACAACAATGTCTTTAACGTTATGATGCGTAAAATTTCTCATAGCTCGTAATTTATTACAGATTTATTCTTTTTGCCGGCATCCCAAATACGGTAGTTCCTTGCTTAACTTTGGTTAATACCACACTTCCCATTCCGATAACAGCATTATCTTCTACTTTTACATTCTGAATTAATTTCGCCCCTGCATTTACCGTAACACAATCTTCAATTTCAGCATATCCAGCAAAAAACGACAGTGAGTTAATCTGACAATACTTTCCAATTTTTACATCGTGCCCCATGATTACTGAACTTTGAAGGTATGTAAAATCTCCTATAGAAACATCGCTAGAAATAACACAATAAGACTTTATAGCAACTCCAACACCAAGCGTTACACTTGGCGATATACTAGCCGTAGGGTGAATTAGATTGATGAATTTCCCTCCTTTTGCAAGAATTCTTTCTACAACTTTCTTTCTTCGCTTAACATCACCAATTGCACAAAAAAACACATCGCCTTCCTCAATTTGATAGTCAACACTACTTGTCAAAATCTTTGGATAACCCAATGCTTCAACTTCTGATGCCTCTTTGCTCAAAAAGCCTTTAACCCTAAAATCTGGGTTATCTCCGTAACAAATCATAGCAAGGTCATATACCTCTCTTGCTAAACCTCCTGCACCAATGATAACTAAATTCACAACAACTGTATTATGTAGGTTAATTTCTATAAAACTAAGTTACTATTTTAACGAAAAGCCACCATCCAAATTAATTAAAGACCCCGTCATCCAAGAAGATTGGTTGGACAGAAGATAAATAGATAAATATGAAATATCTTCAGGTTCTCCATATCTCCCCAGAGGATAGTTTTTTAAATGAGCGTTTAATTGATCATCCGAAACACCAGAATCTTCGATAATCCCTGTATTTACAAATCCAGGCAAAATGGCATTTGCTCTAATTTGTTTGCTAGCCAACTCTAATGCAAGCGATCTTACAAACGAATTTACCGCTCCTTTTGTTGCATTATAAACGGCGTTGCCAATCGTAGCTTTTTGTGTTGCTATCGAAGATATAAAAATTATAGAAGCTCCTTTTTTAAGTTTTCTTTTACGTACGAGTCTTTGGATTAACCGAATTGAACTTTGGATATTAACTTCAAAGAGCGCATCGACATTGTCATCTTTTACAAAAGCAATCGGTGCCAATTTCACAGCTCCTGCGTTAAGTACAAGACCATCTAAAGGCTCTAGTTTTTCAACCAAATGATCCAAATCATCTTTGGAAGATAAATCGCACAATACCGCGTTGTGTCCCGCTTTTGAATCGTGTAATTGTTCGAGGGTTTCGTTTAAACGCTCTCTATTCCGAGCTATTATAGTCAATTTCGCCCCTTGCAAGGCTGTTTCTATAGCTATAGATTTGCCAATTCCACTCGAAGCTCCTGTGACCAGAATATTTTTACTCTCTAAAGAAAACAAACGCTGCATATCTTATCTTCTCTCCTGAATTGCATCCCATAACTCCTGTAGGGTTTCAATTTCTTTGAACACACTATTTTCAATGATTACTTCATACTCCGCATCAATCATGGCTATTACAGAAAGGTTTGCAATCGAATCCCATTCTTCATAGGTTTTAAACTGATCCGTAACCTGTACATCTTTGTCTTCAATATCCAAAGTTTCTTTAAATAATTGTATAAAATCTTCTTGCATAATAATTAATATTTTGAGTTTGCAAATTTACTAAATAACTAACGCCTTAAGTGCTAAAAATGGCTAATCTTCCTTTTGGTTAAAACCTCTTTTACTAAAAGATACAAGAAGGTACTTTAGTAACTTTTTTGTAGTGTTAACCTTGATATATTTCATGCTGCCCACGCCAAATTATCTCTCTATCGAAGTTTTTGGCCCACTTCAATCCGTTCTCACCAAAGGCGTGTCTTTTATCGGTATCAGTCATCAGTTCCATCATGGCTTCTTTTAACTTCTCTTTATCCTTAACAGGAATTAAAATACCGTTATAATCATCTGAAACGGCATCTATCGTTCCTGTTCCTGTTGTAGAAATAACCGGAACGCCCATTGCAGCAGCTTGAACAAGAACATTGCCAAAACCTTCCCACCACGCCGGCAACACAAAAACATCCATCGCTAATATATATCCGGGAACTTCTTCCTGGAGTACTCTTCCATAGTTTATAATTCCGGGATGTGCGTCGATTTTTTGAACCAAAGACGTATCTGCAATTTGAGACATTTCAAACGGCCCCACAAGAAGCAACCTTACTTTAGGGTTTTTATCGTAAATGGATGAAAAAACTTCAAACAATTCGTTTATCCCTTTTCTATCCACAATCCTACCCAAAAATCCAAACACAAACGTATCTTTCAAATTATAAGTATCGATCAACTTCGATTTCACAGTTAAATATTCTGGAGTTTTAGGATCGAACAACTTCATGTTAATACCATTACTGCTTCCTTTGTGAATCACTAAAGATTTTTCCTTATCAAAAATCTTGTGTTTCACTCCTAAATCTTGAACCGAGTTACTGATACAAATAACCTTGTGCGCCAAGTAGGAAGTCAACTTTTCCATGCTGATTAAAATCTTCCGCTTGATCCCCTGTTCATGTTCAAAACGAAAACCTCTGCACGTATAGATTCGTTTCTTAACACCAGTTATACGTCCTGCAATCATCCCTAACAACGCCACCTTTGGTGTTCCAAGGTTGATAATATCGGGTTTTACACGCCTGAAGATTTTGATGATGGCCCACAGTGTTTTTAAATCTTTTATTGGCGAAATATCTCTTTCGATGTCGATAATTAAGTGTTCGCAACCTTCCTTTTCACAAAAAGCGGCAGACCGCTCACTATAGGGACCCAACAAATAGGTTTTATAGCCTAACGATTTAAAATATTCCAATTGGCCTAATAATAAATTAACAGATCCTTCTGCTGTTATGCCAATGACTAGTTTTTTAGGCTTCATCTTCAAAGTTTTTAGTCGTTATTTTATAATAATCTAATAATTTATTAAGCTGTTCATCATTACCTCCTTCTATAGCATTATGCTGAACTAACTTAACATTCTGACTTTTACCTACACTAATCAAATCCCTTGAAAAAGTTCTTAAAGACAAAACCTTTGTTCCTACTCTTATAGAATGAATTTTCAACCATAAATCATCGGCGTAGAAACATATTTCTTTAAATGTTTCAACATCAAATATTTCTTTACTGTACGAATTAGGTGGATATAATACACCTCCCACTCCTGTAGGAACTGCATCTAGTGAAGGAGTTATGTTTTTATAGTTATGAGACCAAGATCTATATTTCAAAATAACATCATCCTTAAAATTAATTCTATGACCCCGATTACAGATAATTGCTTTTGGAAATTTTAAATGTGCCTGAATTAAAGAGTCAATTGTGTTTGAAGGATAAAACACATCATCATCAAAAGTTATTACTAAATTATCTTGTTGTTTTCTAAAAGCGTAAAAGTATTTCTTATGAGATCTCAAGTCATCTTCTACAAACTCTATTGACAAACCTCTTTTTTGTTGTTGAATTAATTTATTCGGAATTTTTCTATCAGGAAATTGATTTAATGATAGCCATAAGGTTATAGAATCTGCTTTTACTGTTTGTGAGAAAATTGTTTTAATCGTAATACTGACTTCATTAATCCGCGCAGGAAAGGATGTTAAACTCACATCAATAGTAAAATCCCTTTCCTTTGTGTTTATGCCAATAAATTCGGTTTTACTCAGCTTTTCTACTTTATTTATCAAGCTATTATTAAATAGTCTTTTGAAGATAAGTAAATAGAATCTATTGACGATTTTATGAAATAATACAGGTCTTCTTAAATTTGGTAAACCTAAATATATCTTATAGATCATTAATTTAATTTTAAAAAGGCAATGTTCTTTTTTTAGGAGATATTACAAACTATAATTGTTTTTAATATCACACCAACTTCATAAGTTTCAGATATTTCGACCCGATAGTCTCTATGGCTAAATGCTCTTTAATCTTTAATGCATTGGTGCCCATTTCTTCTCTAAGCGATGTATCCAATAGAAGTTTTTCGATTTCCTTTGCCAGGCTTTGGCTGCTCAACGTTTTACACACCACGCCCATTTTAGGAGCTATAAAAATATCTTCGTGCGGGATGGTGTCAAAACAAATCGACGGCAACCCTGAAGCCATCGCTTCGCATAGGGCATTAGGAAATCCTTCTACAACAGAGGGCAACACATAAATATGAGCTTTTGCATAAAGCGAATCTACATCTTTTACATCGCCCAAAAACGATACGCGATCTGCCACACCTAATGTGGCAGCCAATGTTTTCATATCCGCTAATTGTGGCCCAGATCCCGCCATCATCAACTGCCAGTCTGTATGATGTTGTATTTTAGCAAAAGCTTCTATTAGGTAATGCGGCGCTTTTTCCCACGCAAACCTGCCCACATACAAAATAATATTTTCGCGCTTTTGTGGCGTTGGTGCCATATCCTTTACGGCATTGGGAATAACCGTTATAGCCAATCGATTGCCAAATTGTTGCTCCTTGTAGGTTGCAGCCCGTGTTGTCTGGGCGATAAATCCAGTGCTTTTGGGATATAGCCAGCGTTTTAAAAACGGAATGGGAAATTTAAATTTGTAGTCCGGACTTGTTCTATCGGATATATAAATGGGTGCTTTTTCGTTTTTGAGCGCTAATAATACCAGCGGATTAAACGCATCGCCAAAAGATAAGACCGCATCTGGTTGTGTTTGTTGATAGCTCGCTTTAATAAACTTAATGAGCTTGGGATAAAAACTAATTTTATTCAGCATCCCTCCCTTTCTTTCAAAATCTGGTTCAACAACCCCAATGCGCGAATCTAAAGCATAGAAAGGTTTACTCTTCAGACAAGACACAAACACCACCTCAAGATTTTGACCGACAAAGTAGTTCGCCAAATTGGTCAAGGCTCTTTCGATACCGCCCATTTTTAAGGATGGGGAAATGATTAAAAGTTTTTTGACTTGCACGATTTGCTTATTGATAATATTTCGTCAACTTTGCAGAAGAAATAAACTCCACGTCAGGCCACGTTGCTACTATTTTTGACAGTAAAGAATCTAGCAGTCTGAGGTTTGTTTCCCTGTTTTTCGGGTTGATACCTCCTGAAAAATTAATACGATGACTTCCTATAATTGCTGGTTTCTTCCAAAAGAATGCTACACGTATGCTTTCCATACACGCATCTACCCAATCTATTTTATTGTTTATTGCAGGTTCAAAAAGACAGTTTCTAATCAAGTACGTATTGTCTCTTTCCTTTTGACCCATATACCGTAATTTTCGGGTGAATTTATTGGTATTCTTCAGCGGCATGTTTTGATATTTGGATCCTTGAAAGGTATCAATCCCAAGATCATTAAAGGTTTTTTCTATTTTGCTGTCCCACACATAGCAGGGTGCGATGGTAGTTTCAGATTTAACATGAAACACTGCCTCAAATAAAGCTACTCCTTCTTTTATTGACTCTTGTATGGTTTTTAATTCAGCCGTTGAATAATAATCGTAGGTCGCCATAATATTCTTCCTTCGATTTGTAGGCGAGCTATCTTTTATAGAAAAACAACCTTGATCAAAAGCCACATGAAAATCTTCTCTTTGGTTTTGGAGATATTGCATCCATAAAATACTGTTGAGATGCTCGCGTGCGTGAAACTGAGGTGCGATTAATCTTTCTTGAACGCCCTGTTGTAAAACCTTAAAACTATTGGCTGTAGTAGGATTACGTTTGTAGGTTTCTGTAAATACCTCGTAGGTGTAGGAGCTAAAACCACTTTCTTTAATTGCCTCAAAATCGGGATTCGCCATCACCATGTTAGCCGTTAACACAGGACTGTTATCCACGTGGTCTTTATGGCTATTTAAAACATCTAAAAGCCCTTGCAAATCTTGCTCGGTCTCTAAAGAATCTACAGTATCGAAAGGATCTTGCTCATTTAAAAGCCCTTTACTAATGAGATCTTTTGCTACTTTCTGACTAGGAATTCTAATGCTTCCCCAATCATCGGATTCAATGACGACGAGTTTCTTTTTAAGCGACTGTCCCCGGAGGTTGATGATGTTCTTTTTTAATAGCTCTTTCATTGAAAGCGTATTTTCCTATTCTATTTTAACACTAAAAAAATTAACTAATGAAACACAAAGTAGAAATCATTAAACTATTTAATATCAGAAATCATAATCTCAGCCAACTGCGCCGAGCTAATAAATTTCACATCAGGCCACGTGGTCAAGACAGCTTCTAATAATGCTTCTAACTTATTCAATGATTGCTCCCTATTTTCTTCGAAAATGCTCCCTATAAAATTTTCTCTATGCGCACTAATCACGGCAGGTTTGCCCCATCTGAAAGCAATTTTCATTTCGGACAAACACTTTCCTACCCAATCAAAGTTTTGATCCCGAGCTGGTTCAAATTGACAATTACGCCGCCAATGTATTTGACCATATTCATTTTTACTACCCCATCTTTTATCCACTACTTTGGTTTTACCCATACCTACAGGCTTATGTTGTTGCCCTGGAATAAGCTTTACTCCTTCTTCTTTTAACATGGACAAAATATGATCGCCCCACACACTTCCTTGAGCCACAAATGTTATCGAAGGCATTCCGAATATTTCTTTGAAAATCTGAAGCCCATCGCGATGAATATTTTCTAAATCTGGATGTTCTGCACTGGAATCATAATCAAATCCTCTAAAATAGAACGACTTATAAGGTTTATTGCAAACTTTAGATTGTGAGGAGATAATTGCTCTATTTTTGAAAGCGAGTTGTTCTTTTTCTGAGTCTGAATTAATCGCTTCCATATAGCGTTTCACATGAATATGTTCTCTACCGTGAAATTGCGGTATGTATATGCCACGCTGCATTCCTTGTTTTATTAACTCTGGTGCTTGTTCTGTGTGTTTATGACGAGCATAGGTAGCTAAGATCGTTTCGTAATGATATTCCTTTTTTCCAGATGCTTCAATTTTCTCAAAGTCTGGATTTGCCACAACATGGTAGGCAGTGAAGACAGCTGGATGATCATCTTTATCTTGAAACTTTTCTAAGGTTGTAAATAATGCCTCCAAATCTGTTGAAGATTCTATGGAATCTAATTTATCCATATGTAGTTTATCAACCGAAATATCGTGTTCAATTAATTTCTGGTAAACTTCTTTAGAAGGCATTCTAATAGCGCCCCAATCATCACTCTCGATAACAACGTATTTTTGTTTGGATTTCCAGCCAAGGGCATTGATATAGTTTTTGGCTGCTTTTTGTTTTAATGATAGCATTTTTCTTTTAATAAGGTAACTTTTCTCTACTCCAAGTGATATTTTCTTTTATTACTTTAGCTGGAATTCCTCCTAAAATAACATTAGAAGGATAGGTTTTCCCTGGAACAATAGCACCTGTTGCGACAATAGAATCTTTTCTAATTACAGCTCCTTTATTTATTCTCGCATTAAAACCAATCCAAACATGGTTATCAATTTTTATATTTTGAGGACGATTAATTCTCATTTTCGATTGTGAATCTATTATCGAATGAAAATCACTGGTGTTCATAAAAACTTCCCTACTCAACATGCAGTTATCCCCAATGTGTATGGAAGTATTACTTTCTCCACAGAATATACTAGCACTTCCTAAAGTGGTTTTTTTTCCAATAAAAATATTACAATCATCTCCCTCAATTAATATCTCACAAGATTCATAGATTTTCACTGAATCAGAAATACGTATTTTATTATTACTTCCTTTAACTACGATGCTAGTCTTTTTTAAATTGACATTTTTACCGATTACAATATTATTATTTTTTCCTTTAATATCAATTTTTGATTTCCAAAGCCAAACTCCAGCATCAATCTTTAATTTACAACTCCCAAAAACATTTAGTTGAAAAAACGCAAAATGAAAACACAGAGATATGTAAGAAATTAAATTTCTTAATGTCATATTAAAAACGCTTAATTAAAGGAATTTTATTTCCATAATATAAGTCCCACTTATCCGGTGTGAAATGCTCATAACCTCCACCATGGTGGAAGGTAAGTTCTCCAAAATAAATCAAATCATCAAGATAATAAAAATCAACCCTAACATAAGGAAAAGGTTTAGCTAATCTCTCTCCTAATTCAATAAGTAATTCAAGATTTTTCGGGCGTTCTATCGTTCTTCCATTATCCCAAACAGGTTTTTTATTTTCGTCCAATACACTCCAAGTGAATGGTAGTAAATTCCAATCTTTATCATAGATATTTCTTTTATGAGAAGAGAAACGATCGATGTCTACCTGTAAAAATTCAAATTTTCCATTCATGAAATGCAACTTATAGTCTGATGGAACTTGACCATTAGCATCAGTTAATAACTTTTCAACTACAATTCTGGGTTTAATTTTACCATACTGCCATTCCTTTTGCATATAGGAATAATTCAAATTCAACCACCATCTACAATCAGTTTGAATGGTTTTCCAATTGACTCTATTTTTATCTTTTACGATATGATTTGTCCCCGCTGTATGATTGGCTTTTATAATAATAGGAAAATCTGGCATGTTTTCTGGAATTACTTGTTTGTAATCTCTTGTGTGAAAACACAACGGAACAAGATATTCTTCACCAATAGTTTGCGCCACATAATCACGAACAGCATATTTATCGGAGCATTGAACAATTAAGGGATGCTTGAAATTTAGCTTATACCATTGTATCTTTTCATTTAAGGTTTTGGGAGCTTCTAAATCGACATCTTTTCCAAAAATCTTCTTGTAGTTTTCAGAAATATAGAAACGGTCTTCACGCAATCTATACTTAAAATAAACATAGACTTTATGCGCAAATAATGTTAGTGCAAACCCTAAGGAAGCGTGATATTTTAGAGATTTTATATAATTATTGAAATTCATTCTAGGTTATTTTTAATAAAAATGATTCTAGCCTTCAGTTAAAAAAATAGCCATTGACTATTTAATGTTATAATCACTAATATTCATTTAAATAAACTCATAAATATTAGCACCTTGAAAACCAAGTATTGTAAACAGCGGTGATAAGGTTAATCGTATTACATCATATGTATAAGAATCGACTCTTAGGCTTATTAAAACTTTTAAAGTCAACACCAATAAATAAAAATTTTTCAAAATCGTATGATGTTTGGTTTTTTCATTATAACTAAATAGAAGAAATAAGTATAAAAGTCCAACAAACTCAAAGAAAAGACGATAACGGTTAGATATTGAATCTAAAACCGTCTCATTAAAAATAGAAATCACTAGCAATATAAGAGCCAAAAGAAATACATCTTTTATTAATTTATTCGATTTAAAATAATTAAATCGGGTTAAACCCATTGCAACTATAAGGAAATAATAGGTAGCAAATTGATTAAGTTGCACATACCAATTCCAATTTTGCGTATGGGCTTCTCTACTTTCGACAAAACCTTCCCTAGTATAAGACTCTACTTTGCTATCTAAAACCTCAACACCTTGAGTAAGTTCAAAAATATTAAAACTGTATAATGCTAAGACGAAAAATAAAATAAAAAGAAATTTTAATTTATAATTTTTCACAAATCCTAACAGATAGTATAGTAGCAAGCCAAGATATACTGGAATTATACTAATATGAAACAAACAACTTAATCCTGCAAGAAGAATATATTTTATTTTATTTGAAAATATATACTTTAAAGCGAATAACATAAAAAACATGAATCCGGCTTGAAATCTTATTCCTGTAATTGCTCCAGAAAAAGAATACGTCAGTACACACCCAATAAGAAAAGCCAAATATTTTTTATAATTATATTCTGAACTATTGTCCAAGATTAAATTTATCGCGCTTAAAAGCATTGAAAAATATATAACTGCATGAAGCCCTAAAAAGAAATTAAAGCTAAGTGAAAAAACAGAACAGATATACATTAAACCTATTGTGTAAACATCATTAAATCTGGCAGAGGGTGCGTAGATGTTAACAATTTGATTTACGAAGTCTGACCAATTATATTGGCTAACGACATTGTAATAATGAGAATATCGTTCAACATCCGAATTCTCAATGGGTATCAAGGTGTAACCATACAAAAAAGCGAACAATATTATAATAAAATGGAAATGCCTTTTGGAGTAATTTGCAACAGCAATTAAAAGAGCAATAATAGGTGATATTAGGAAAAGCAGTAGTAAACTTCCTCTATTCCTATCTTTTTTAAAGTCTAGGGTTTTCTGTTTTTCCATAACTATATATACTATTAAAATGTTATTTCCTCTATAGTCTCAGGAACTAAAACATGAGAAGTAGGATTTATCACAGTATATTTATCCAAGCGATCAATGTTATTGTTTTCTTGAATATTAAACAAATAATGAAATTTACAATCTGGATTATCTACAAACATTGCTGTTGAACAAACTGATAATATTAAGGAGTTTCTTAAAGTAGCTATAAATAATTCTGCTGGAATCTTAGAATCAATGATAATACAATCATCGATACTTTCATACATTTTTATTTTTTCTTTTGGTGTATGTGGATGGTTTTTAATTACAATAGGATATTGTGGATACTTTTTCTTTAATTTGTTTAAAATGTATAGATCAAAACTCCCATCATCACGCATAGGTTGATTCATAAAGAAAATTATATTTTCTCTATATGGTAGAAATTCATCTTTCCAATTGAAGATATTTTGATAAATTTTTAGAAGTTCTGGGGTTATTTTAAAATCTAGTGTAACAATATTTTTCTTATGCTTTCTAGGAAAGGCATCTGGAAAAGTTAAATAGATGTTATCAACTCCCTTTAAAAACCCATATTTATGACATTTAAAACTTGATAACCAATCATTTACTTTAAACCCGTTTTTATGAATGTATCTATTTATCTTAAAATCAGTTAAATGTAAACTCGGTGTAAATTTAAGGGACTCAGCGATATAAGGCTTTAATCCATCTTGAAACAAATTTATAACTGTTTTCTCATTCCTGAAGAGCCGTAGCATAATCACCGCAAAATAATCTTGCTCCTGAAAAAAAACAAATTCATGTATTTCTTGATTACTCAATTTATTTATCATTTGTTTTAATTCGTTAGAAATTGGATTATTACATACTTTTCCAATATCTAGATGTTCTATCTTTATAGGTAATGATTTAAAATCTATATGTTTACCTAATCTTTTGGATTTCGACCCTGCATTAAGTAAAAAAGTGTTTTCAAACTTATCAGAAAACAAATACTTGTTACTATATAAATAGTAAATAGCTAATAAAAGATGATATTCGGTATGGATTAAAAAAACTAGTTTCTTTTTCATTAAATTACAGTTGTCCAACTTACACATTTAATTTATTAATATTAGTGAATATTAAAATTGAAAATAATGTCTATTATAAATTATTTATTTAATACAGAATTCGTTTAAAACCTATTCCTTATTGATTTAAAAACATTGTTTACTAATAGATATATAAAAAGAAGATTAACTGATTTATTGTATAGTTTAGCATGTTTAAGTCGTAAACCAACAACTCCTCTTTCATCTAATTTTGAAAATCCTGCTTTTCGAATAGTTGATTTTATAAAACTAATTTTACTAAAATTTTCTTTATTCGCTGAAAGTGAAATTGGGAGTAAAACAAATTTTGCAATAGTTTGATTAATGAAATATTTTTCATTCTCTTTTAGAATTTCATTTGTTTGAAATTTCTTTAAATTCTTTGCAGCATCTATATATCCAATTAGGGCCTTCTTTGAAAAAGCAGACCCCGAAGTAACAATGGAGTTTTCACGAATAGCATAATTATAAAAATAGATACCCTTATATGCAGTTCGTTGCGCTCTTGCAAAAAGCCTTGCACTCCACTCACCGTCCTCTAAATACAATGCCTTTTCTAGAAAATATAAATCGTATTTTTTTAAATATTCAGTTTGTATTAAATACTTACACGCACTATCACTTGTTCTCCTAAAAAAGAGCTCAATACCAGACATAACTTCTGTCTCCGTTGGGTTGAATTTATCTCTAGGTTTTTGTTCTCCATTAATTACTAGATTTTGGCCAAACATCGCAATCTCTAGATCATTATTCTCAGCAAAAAATAGCATTTTAGAAAAAACATTAGGCTCAATATAATCATCTGAATCTATAAAAAGAACATATTTTCCTTTGGCATTTTGAATGCTTGTATTTCTCGCTCCTGACAACCCTTTATTTTCTTGATCTATTACAACAATCTGAGAAAAAGTTTTGGCTAATTCCTTTGCTATTGAAGCACTTTGATCTGGAGAGCCATCATTTATAACGATAACCTCATATGATTCTGGCGAAATATCTTGATGAACAATACTTAACAAACACCTTTCTATCCAAGATTCAACATTAAAAGCTGGAACGATTACTGATAGTTGCATTTTATTGGATTTATAGATTTAAACAATTGTGATTTATTTACCTTAACCTTGAATTTCTCTAAGTTTCTTGCAATTCGATCATTCTATTAAATATTGGCGAAGTAGCTATTAACTCATCAAAAGTCCCTACTTGTTGAATCCTACCTTTATGCATCATCACTATTTTATCTGCATTACGAATAGTTGACAATCGATGTGCTACCATTAAAATAGTATAATTGCCTTTTAAGGAATCTATGCTATTTTGAATCGCTTTTTCCGTTTCACTATCGAGAGCCGAAGTAGCTTCATCCATAATCAAGACGTCTATATCTTTATATAATTCTCGTGCTATAGAGATTCGTTGTTTCTGTCCGCCACTAAGGTTTACCCCATCATTGCCTAAAAGAGTTTCAGCACCATCTGGCTGCTCCACTACATAGTTATCAATTGCTGCTTTTTTAAGAGCTTCTTCGAAACGTTTGTAGTTCTTTTCGTTATGTTCCGCCCACAAGGTGACATTATTAAAAATGGTATCGTTAAATATAACAGGATCTTGGGTGATATAGCCAACTCTCTGTTGATAGGAATGTATGTTTATATCCTTGCTATTAAAACCATCGATAAACAAACTACCTTTATCCACTGGTATTAGACCTGCAGCTATATTAACTAAGCTTGTTTTCCCACTGCCACTTTCACCTACAAAAGCAATAGTTTCGTTTTTGTTTATGTGTAAATTAATGTTTTGCAACACTTTTACTTCATCATAAGATAAGGACACCTCTTTCAGTATTATGTCGTTTTGTAAACCATCAAATATCCGTTTTCCAATCATTTCCTTTTGTTCATCAATTTCTTGCTGAAAGGACATTAAATTTTCAAGAGAACCAAATTGTTCCAAAAAGCGATTGTAGAAATTTTGCAAATTTAATAATGATGATAAAGCCCTATAAAAGAATAATAAACTAATTAATATGGGGCCAAGGTCAGCATTTAAAAGTTGTGTTTGGATTAAAATAACTGCTGCGACTACAATAATCAAAAAAGGTTCTCGTAAGGAAGCTAAAAATGCATTTAACTTTCCTATTCTAAATCGACTATGCTCCATAACTTTTATACTATTTCGTAAATGATTAGCATATTGATTTAAAAAAGCTGTGGCCTTAAGGTATTTAAAATTGGCTACATATTGAATAATCTGCCCTTGATATAAATGCGAATCTTTTGAAAAGGCTTGGGAAGCCCCTTTGGTTTTTTTATAAGTTGTTTTATATAGGATATTAGTCAATATACCTCCAATTGACACTAACAGTGCAAATCGTATATCTACAAAAAAGGCAAAACTCATATATACCAAGACCATAACAGCTTGTTGAATAGCATTGGTATAACTATAAAATGCAATTGTAGCTCTTTCCACTTCTACCGACATGGTATTTTGAATTCGTCCTACATCAGAAGTGACATAATACTTATACTTAATTTGATTAAATCCATCTAAAAGCTGATTTCTAATTTTAGAGATAAAATATTTTCGCAGAATTGCATTATATAAAAGAGATATAAACTGCGCAACACCTTTAAAAATAAAAAATAAAATCATTGCTGCTAAAACAGTGAAAATATTTAGAGACAACCCTAAATTCTCTATACTTTTCACTAAAAAATCAAAATTTCCTAAAGAACTACCACTTGCTTCTTCTGAACTACTAACTAGTTCCAACATTGGCATGAACATGGCAAGTCCAAAACCATCTAAAACCCCAACAAAGAGGCTCAGAAGTAAAATAATAAAGAATCTATATTTGAGTTGCTTGTAGAAATAAACAAAAGTAGAGAAATACTTTTTTGATATTTTTTTTAGTAAAGTCATTTATTTTAGAAGTAAAATTTATAATTCAAAAATTTCATTTAATGCTTTTACCAAATGATCTTTTTCTAACTCTATACTGTATTTTGACCCAAGAACTTGTTTCATTGGAGGTATCCAACTAGTATGAGAAGCAGCAAAAATAGAATAATTGGATATTTGAGAATTAAAATATTCCATCATACTGTCATAGTTCGCAGTCAATTCGTCTAGGTTTATTTCGTTCAATTTATCAAATTGATATATCCCTGGAGCTCCTTCAAACCAACTATGACCAAACATTATAGCAGGAGTATCCAAAGCAACTGACTCATATAGCACTGATCCACAGACGGTTGCAACTGCTTTAGATTTTTTAATTAACTTTCTAGTATTAAGCTTATAATCAATCAAGTAGGTATTGGGCAGTGATTTCACAAAATCATAAAAATAACTACTTCTACCATCCTTTCCTGCGAGTACTATGGAGAAAGTCAAAAAGTGTTCTTTAACTAAAATTGGAATTGAAGGATCTAACTTACTTCTTAATGCCAATAATGCTACCATTTGATCATAGTATAAACCACCATCCGGAACAGTTGTTCTTTCTGGTTCATAGTGTAAAGGAAAAAGAACAAAATCTTCGGGATAATCTTTATCGAGATTTTTATTAAAGTTTTCTTTAAGCTTCTTACGCATCTTACCATTTAGTATTTCTGCTCTAATTGGATCAAATAATCTTGGATTCAAGGAGCTATAACTTTGATAAACACTTCTGGAAGAACGTTTTCCTCTTAAATTCCCCCATATTTCAATTCCTAAAGTTTTGTATCTTTTAGTTTTTAACCTTAACTTTTTAGAACTCGCTTTATTAAATCCTTTAACATACCATGTTTCGAAATCAGTATTATTTCTCAAATTCTCAAAATGGTTTTTAAGTCTTGATTTAACTTTAAGTTCTAAATCTTCTGATAATAAGTTTTGTTTTAATTTAATCGATTTTCCGCCAATATCCCATTTAAACATGCTAACAGCAGCAATGTTATGTTGATGTAAAATCAGTGTTGGAATATTTTTAAATTTACAAATTTCATAAACAATATAATCAACTGGCGTATGAGGTGATTCTGCAAAAACAAAAACATCAATCTTAGACTTTGGCCAACTCCTATATAAATTTGTGTAAATATTCATTACAGTTGCGTCCATGTCTAAATTGCGCCATTGTCCTATTGGATTTTGCCTGTTAAACATCAACTTCACAATATCCTTAATCGTACTCCATCTTTCTTTGGGAAATCTAATATTATCTTGAGTATTTATATTTTTATTTTCAAACAAGCCTTTACACCAATTGTTATAATCAATCAATGATACCGAAGTGCAATTTGGAAATTCATTCTTAAACTGTTGATCATAATGTCTTGTATCAAGCCAAAATATTGGTGTTGCAAATTTTTTATACTTTAATTCTTTAGCTACTTTAAACCATAAGTCAAATCTGGTAGTAACAACTCCATAATTTATCATTTAAATTATCTTTTATATTAAATTATATATTTTCTGCAACAAACCAATCAAGGCTAGTATCTATATCATGAGAAGAAATCTCATCCATCTCATACTTCTTTACTTTTGTGAATTGATTTATTGGCATTTTCTTTAATGAGGTGCTATTTATTATGTATATAGCACCATTAATTTCCCACACTTTAGGGACATCTTGTCTGCGTGTAGCTGATGAAGTTTTTGAAGGCACTAAATAACCATTATCATCTTCTTCTTGTAACACGAAATAAGGATTTGCTTTTGTTTCTTTTACGGAAACTATCATATCTAAATCATCTCTATACAACTTCAAAGCTTCTAGAATCTGATCTCCAGTTCGAAAAGGAGATGTAGGTTGCAGTAAAACTAACTTATCAATAAACCGTCCTTGTTTCTCTAATCTTCCTAATTCATATAATAACACATCGTAAGTACTTGCCGTATCTGTAGCCAATTCTTTTGGACGTAGTTTTGGTATTTTTATTCCTAACCTCTCTACAACAGCTTTTATTTTTTCGCAATCCGTACTGACAATAATATTCTCTTTATCGGTTACTTCTAACGCAGCATCTATCGTATATTGAATGAGCGGTTTCCCATTTAAAATCTTAATGTTTTTGCCAGGAACTCCTTTAGACCCTCCTCGAGCTGGAATGATTACTACTGGTTTCATCTTAGAATCTTATATGTTTAACATCCTCTTGTGCTTTCTTGAAATCCTCATGTTTTCCGATATCCAACCAATACCCATTGATTGGATAGGTCATCATTTTTAGATTCATCTCTAAGATGCGCTCCATAAGATCGGTAATGTCATAAAATTGACCTTCAGGAATTATTTTCAAAAGTTTTTTCTTGAGGATATAAATTCCCGCATTGGAGTAGTACGTATATTTTGGTTTTTCTTTGAGAGACACCACTTTATTTTTATCATCCGCCTCTAAAACAGCATAAGGCACATCGACATGATAGGTCGTTGCCGCTACTGCCATATCTGCATTTGCGTCTTTATAGGTTTTATAAAAATCTTTAAAGTCTATGTTAGTCAATAAGTCACTGTTCATCACAATAATATCATCGTGTTGAAACTCTTCTACTAAAAGAATGGAGCCAATGGTTCCTAGAGGTTCATCTTCTCGGACATACTGAATATTTAACTTTTTATTCTCGCCATTACCAAAATAATCCACCAATTGACCTCCCAAATAATTGATGCTAAGGGTGATGTTTTTAATTCCTACTTGCTGTAGTCTATCAATATTGTATTCTATAATTGGTTTTCCTCCTACTTTCAACAAAGGTTTTGGCGTATTTTCAGTAAGCGGTCGTAATCGTTTGCCCTCGCCTCCTGCCATAATGATTACATCGGCGGGAATAATTGTAGATTGTTTACGGAAATTAATGATATCGACAATTTGCTTGTCTTCATTAACTACAGGTATAATTTTAAAATTTTTTGCTTTATACGTTTCAAGATGGTCCATTGCAAACGCTCCCTCTAGAATATAAGAAGGATTTGGTTGCACAAAATCCATTAGCGCATCTTCGAATCCCAATCCTTTTATAAAACCTCTTCTTAAATCGCCATCGGTGAGTGAACCTAAAAGAACGTTGTTTGGGTCTGTGACAAATAATATGGCATCGGAAGCAAGTAGATCAAGTTTAATCAATGCCTCTCTGACGCTTGTGTTTGTTAAAACCGTATGTTTGTTTACTACACTCATGTATTTAGATTATAAAACCGTTTAGTTTTCATATTTTCCCAAGAAGTATTCTCTAACACTTCTAATATTCTGTTTGCTGTATGGCCATCGCCATAAGGGTTTTTAGTTTCCTTTAGTTTATGTTTAAAGTCTACGTGCTTTATTTTTATAAACGCCTCGGAAATTTGCAGTATATCTACATCACAATTAATCACCGAGGTTGCTTGTGTTCGGCCTTTTTGACGATCACCAATATTAATTGTAGCTATATTTAATGATGGCGCTTCGATAATACCACTTGAACTATTCCCAATAATGGCATCGGACTGCTTTAACACCGACAGAAATCGCAAACTTCCAAGTGAAGTAAATGCTTTCGCTTTTTCCGGATTCTTTTTTACGAAGGAGTCCATCATACTGTTTATAATCCGCCCATCGGTATCGGCATTTGCTTTGGTAAAAATGAAGAAACTGTCTTCCTGTTTTTCAATAGCCTTTAATAAAATTTCAAATTGTACTGCAGAAGGTATATTGCTTAATGTTTCTGGATGAAAAGCAACTTGATAATTGTATTTCTTGAACTTTACTCCTAATTCTTTCTCTAGCTTTTCTTGAGATAATAAGTCTAAATTTAAGATATTATCTAAGCCTATTGCACCAACATTATAAACACATTCAGGGTTTTCTCCAAGTTGAATAACTCGTTTTCTATACTCTTCAGTAGCGGTAAAATGAAGATGACTAAGCTTTGTTATCGCATGTCTAAAGGCATCGTCATAAGCACCTTCTGTGATTTCTCCACCATGCAAGTGAATGATTGGAATTTTAAAAACGGAGGCGGCAGATGCGGCTGCTAGCATTTCATATCGGTCACCTAAAATTACTACTGCATCGGGTTTTAATCGCTTGAGTGCGTCTGCAAAAGCTATCATACCCACGCCCATAGATTTCACAATGCTTGTAGCAGTATCCGATGACAAAAGCATTTCTACTTTTTCATTTATTTGAAAACCATCTTCTTCAATTACTTTATATGTCAACCCAAACTCTGGAGATAAATGAGCCCCGGTAACCAACAATTGAAGTGTCAGTTTATCACTCTTATTTATTACTTCCATAAGTGGTTTCAATAACCCATACTCTGCTCGTGTTGCGGTAAGGACACAAATTCTCTTTTTCATAACTCAATAAGTTGATCTTCGATATAATCCTTAGTCGCAATAGATCCAAGTAATTCTTTCCATTTCATGGGACTAACACCCGTTCCTGGTCGTTTTATTGTTATATTTTGTTCTGTAAACAAATCTCCTTTTTTTATCACTTTACTTGCCACAATACTTTTTCGAGCTATGGGTTTATTCTTCAATTCAGAAGGAGAAGGCTCTTTTATTGCACTACCGCTGATAGCCACTTCAATATTGCGGATAGCAGCAACCATAGTTTTTAACTCTTGTGGTTCTAAAGAGGCCCGATGATCGGGACCTGGTAAATTTCTGTCTAACGTAAAATGTTTTTCTATCAACCGTGCTCCTAACGCTACTGCAGCAATGGGCACTTCAATTCCTAAAGTATGATCAGAATAACCTACAACAGTATCAAGTTCATCCTTTATATGAAGCATAGCTTTTAAATTCACATCTTTCATAGGGGTTGGATACTCTGTATTGCAATGTAGGATGGTAATGTTTTTGGGATTTGCTCCTGATTTGAGTAACACTTCGTAAGCGTCTTTTACCTCTTGGATATTGGCCATACCAGTAGATAGAACGATGTCTGAAAATAACTCAGCTACGCTTTCTAAATAAGGCAAATTAGTAATCTCTCCTGATGGAATTTTTGCAAGCTTAATTCCAATATCAGCTAAAAATTTTAAGCTGTCTAGGTCGAAACCTGTTGAAAGAAATTTTACGTTCCTTTTATTGCAATAAGCCATCAACTCCAAATGATCTGCTTCAGAAAGCTCGAGTTTTTTGAGCATTTCATATTGTGAGTCCGTATTCTTTGTATTTGTATTTTGATATTCCGCTCTTGCTGCAGATTTCGTAACGAGTTTATCGGCTTTAAAGGTTTGAAACTTCACGTAATCTACTCCAGATTCGGCCGCAACATCGATTAATTGCTTTGCTAATTCAATATCACCATTATGATTAACACCTGCTTCTGCAATTATGATTACTTTTTCTTTCATAGTACTCTTCCTGGATTGCCTACTACTTTCGAGTTGTTTTCAACATCTTTTATGATTACTGAACCCGCCCCGATAATAACATTATCTCCAATTTTAACGCCTTGTTTCACTACTGCATTGGCTCCGACGAATGTATTGGTCCCAACCTCTACACCACCAGCCAAAACTGCCCCAGGTCCAATGTGCACCGCATCTTTAATCTTACATTCGTGTTCTACAATCGCTCCTGTATTTATGATACAGAAGTCTCCAATTTCAACAAGAGGATTAATTGCAGCGTTTCTTGCTATAAAATTACCTACACCTAAGGTCAACATTTTTGTTACCGATGCTGTGGGATGGATAATGTTGAGCAGTGTTTTTTCTTTCGACAAAATGAGTTTACCCAGTTTATGACGAATGTGATTGTCTCCCATCCCAAGAATAAATCTGATGTCAGCCTCCCAATCAAAATTCGGATCCATTTCAAAACCCAAATATTCTAAGTTGAAATGATTTGGACTTACTTCTTCTGGTTCTAAATAGCCTTCAATTTTAATATCAGATAAAGCAGCTGCTTCGGCCACTACAAATCCGTGTCCGGAATATCCAACTAATATTACTTTATTGATTAACACTAATTATATAATTTTTAATTTGATATACAAAGATTGCATTTTGACCTTTAAACACTTCCTAATCTCCTTATGTCCAAAATCAGGAGTAATTAAATAAAATAGGTTGAAAACATCATTTTCAGTCTATACTAATTCATCTCTCAAGGTTTTATTAATTTTTAAAATTTGTTTATTCTGTTTTTCATTAATACATTCATTTTTCATTACTCCTATAATTCCAAAAAACTAATTAAGCCTAAGTTTCTTTATAAATAATAAATTTTTCTTCCTGGCACATTACTTTTCATAAATATACTTGACCATTACTTCTACTTTTATCATATTTCCATAAATTTTCTATACTCATCCTCTTTTTACATAAATAAAATTTATAATCAAATTCGGCCAAGTGTATTTTAATAAAGTAATAAAAAGAGATTAAGAACATATTTATAATCTCTATTGAATTTTATAAAAGTATCATACGCTAACGAATTAATATTTTAAGTAAAGATTTAAAAATCATCATTAATATCTTTAAATGATCTCTGAATATCACGAACAAGCCCAATAATATTGTTTTAACTAATGTCTAAAACGTGAAGTTTAATTGGATTTCTCTAAAAAATTTCTTTGGTAAAAGCTTTTCAAATTGAACTAACACCTTCAATCGCAAGATATAAAAAAATGAAACTATTTTATTTAACTAATATTCACTAGCATTTATATCTTGACTAAATAGCTAATGGTATCTACCTTTAAGTTTTAATTTGTTAATCAAATAACTATATATTTAAGAAATTTTAAATCGATCTCCTCTTTCAAAGTTTTTAATTGCTTTTGTTCCTATAATTTGATAAAAATACTTAGGATGCAAACCAAAACCAGGTCGTACGGAACGCACGTTATTTTCTGTAAAGACGTCTCCTTTTTTTATATCCTCTGCAACATATAACGATCGTGAAAATGCTTTACCTGCTTTTTGTTTTTCAGTTAGTTCATAACTCTCTTTACCTACGGCTTTTTCAGCATTGCGTACTGCCTGAACCATCTCGGTAAACTCCTTTTCGTCTAAAGAGAAACTAGCATCAGGGCCACCTATTGATTTATCTAAGATAAAATGCTTTTCAATAACGGTTGCACCTAATGCAGTGGCTACGACAGGTACGGTAGTTCCTAGCGTATGGTCTGACAAGCCAACTTTTACAGTAAAATCTTTAGCAAAGCGTTGCATCATTACTAGGTTAGCTTCGTCTATAGGAGCTGGATAAGAGGAAGTGCATTTTAAAATGGTAATGTCATTATTTCCAACCTTTCTACAAGTATCTACTGCTAATTTAATATCCTCATAAGCTGCTATACCAGTAGACATAATTATTGGTTTACCTTTTGAAGCTACATATTCTATTAAAGGAATATCCGTAATTTCAAACGAGGCAATTTTATAAATTGGACAATCTAAGACTTCTAAAAAATCAACAGCAGTTTTATCAAAAGGTGACGAAAAACAAACAAGGCCTTCTTCTTTGGCTGTTTTAAATAGTTCTTCATGCCATTCCCAAGGCAGGTGCGCTTCTTGGTATAAGTCGTATAATTTTTTGCCTTCCCAAATCGTCCCTTTTATTACAAAATCTTCCTTGTCTGAATCCAACGTGATGGTATCTGCCGTATAGGTTTGTAATTTAATAGCATCGGCTCCTGTTCGTTTGGCGGCGCGAATCGTTTCCTTCGCTATTTCGATACTCCCGCCATGATTTGCTGATAGTTCAGCGATTATGAAAACTCCTTTACTCATATTGTGTATCTTTTTGAACTACTACCTTCAACAATACAATTTTCCTTAAAATGAAAACCAGCCTTTTCAAAAGTCTTAA
>Ga0209075_1000918_pt1 | contig 28425 bp, 29 predicted proteins | sample Stecom2011_FD_187523 | JGI IMG/M metagenome (GOLD analysis project Ga0209075, IMG submission 187523) | Agricultural soil microbial communities from Utah to study Nitrogen management - Steer compost 2011 (SPAdes) (version 2) | ecosystem: Environmental > Terrestrial > Soil > Agricultural land...
AGTCCGGTCCAGAAGCCGGCTGCCCCCATGGGAGTGGGCGCTTTGTACGCTAACCAATAGCCACTGCCTAAGCCAACAAACCAATAAGCAAAGAAGGTGATGATCATTACCATAAAAGTATCGTGATAGGCACGTAAAGCACCTGCTGCTGCCACTTGTACGGCATCAGAGAGCTGAAAGACCGCCGCAAACAGCAACAAACCGGCCGCTGTCGCAACGACCTCAGGGTCGGGTGAGTAAAACCGAGCAATCATGCCAGAAAATAACACCATGATACTGGCATTAAATACGGCTAATACTAGGTTCATCTTAATACCTAACCAGGAAACCATACGAGCAAGATCATTATCTCCACGGCCACGCCAATGACTCACGCGAACAGTTAATGCCATGCCTATGCTCAGAGGCACCATAAAGGTTAGGGACGATACGTTTAACGCCACTTGGTGCCCAGCAACGATAGTAGGGCCTAGTTCAGTTAGGAATAGGGCAATGACAACAAATAGACTGACCTCAAAGAAAATTGCCACGCCAATAGGAACGCCAATGCGCATAATATCTTTTACGTTACTCATAACTGGACGAATAACGTTAGCAAGCAGTGGGAAATCTTTTGGCAAGCGGTGTTTGCGGGTATCTTTTAATAAGGCGATGGCCATGCCAGTAAATACTATGGCACTGCCGATTCCACAGCCAATACCACCTAGCTCAGGCATACCAAACCAGCCATAAATAAATAACCCGTTAGCAGGTATGTTTAATGCTAAGCCAATAAGCATTACTCGTGTTACCCTACCAGGCTGTCCTAAGGCTTCAGCATAAAATCGACAAGCCATAAACACGCCTGCCATTGGCATACCCATAGCAATAGCGCGGACGTAGTTTACGGCAACATAAGAAGTGCGCTCATCGTCTATATACCAGTCTAATAGATAAGAGCCGCCCCATAGCATGACAGAGGCAAACAAGCCAAGTGCAATGCCGCACCAAATAGCCGAGCTAAACAACTTGGCTAAGTCGTCGGTACGTTGACCTGAGCTAAGCGCTGACGTTAAAGGCGAAAGTGCCACTAACACCCCAGAGGCAAACAACCAAATAGGCATCCATAAACTGGTGCCAATAGCAACGGCGGCTAGGTCCTCAGTGCTGACATAACCAGACATAATAGTGTCTACTGTTCCCATGCCTACTTGTGCTAATTGGGTGGTTAAAATAGGAAGAGTAAGACTGGCTAAATAACGGATTTCACGAGTAGTAATAGACATTGTATAAAAGCCCAAAATATATGCCCGCATTGTGCAGACAAGCAATGTATAAAAAAAGCCTTAATTGCATTATGATGAGTAAAACAATTGCTCTAAAGTGAGCAACACAGACAAATGGAGTCTTTTCTTGTTTAAAAAGTTAATCGAAAAAGTCATGGGTTCGGGCACTAAGCCCACCTCTGAAGAAAACGGGCGAAGAGCCAACACAACAAAATCACAGAAAACAAACACAGCAGCTTCATCCGGCGCGAAATCAAATAGCAAACCACAAACTAAGGTTAAAGAAACTCCTTGGTCAGTATCCGATTTTAAAGTAGCGCCACAAGAAGGGAAAACACGTTTTCACGATTTAGGTTTACCCGATTCCGTATTGCGCGGAATTCAAGCGCTCGGCTTTGAATATTGTACCCCAATTCAAGCACAAACATTACCTCAGACACTGCGCAATAGAGATGCTATCGGTCAAGCACAAACCGGTACAGGTAAATCCGCCGCCTTCTTGCTTACCATTTTAAATCGAATCCTTACCAACCCTATTCAAGAACGGTTTGCCAGTGAACCTCGAGCGTTGGTTATTGCCCCAACACGTGAGCTTGCCATCCAGATTGGTAAAGACGCCGAAGGACTCTCTAAGTTCACCGGCTTAAATGTTGTAACAGTTGTTGGTGGTATGGATTATGAAAAGCAGCGTAAGTTGCTGCGTGATCACGTTGTCGACGTACTTATTGCTACCCCTGGTCGTCTTATCGACTTTATGCGCAGCCAAGATGTGTTCTTAGACCAAGTAGAAGTACTTGTACTCGATGAAGCAGACCGCATGCTCGACATGGGCTTTATTCCAGACGTTAAACGTATTGTGCGGGCTACTCCTGCTAAAGAATATCGCCAAACGTTACTGTTCTCAGCCACCTTTAACTACGATGTACGCATCTTAATTGATCAGTGGACCAAAGATCCGTTACAAGTAGTGATTGAGCCCGATACCGTTGCTACCGATACAGTCGAACAGCGTGCTTATTTAGTGTCTGAAACAGAAAAATACAATATTCTAAAAGACGTGCTAGCTGACGAGAAACCAGAGCTGTGCATTATATTTGCCAACCGCCGTGATCTTACCCGTAATCTTTGCACAAAACTGAATAAAGAAGGGTATAAAGCTGTGTTATTGTCGGGTGAAGTGAGTCAAGACAAGCGTATAAAAACGCTGGAAGACTTCCGTCAAGGGCGTGCACAAATTATGGTTGCTACCGATGTGGCAGGCCGTGGTATTCACGTTGATGGTATTAGTCATGTGATTAACTACACCTTGCCAGAAAACCCAGAAGATTATGTGCACCGTATTGGGCGTACTGGTCGAGCAGGGGCAGCCGGCGTATCGATTAGCTTTATATCAGAAGACGATGCGTTCTTATTACCAGACTTAGAAGAATATTTAGGCAAAAAATTTGAACTAATTCAGCCGTAAAAAGGTGTTTTATTTATGCGCTTGTTTTGTTTGTTGTTTGTAATTTTAACGGCTGCAAGTTCGGCATTAGCAGACGGAGAGCTAACCGCTAACTGGGCTGAAAATTACATTAAACAAAACCATCCTAATTTAATGCTCGACAGCGAATCAGATCATGTAATGTCTGTTTACTATTTTGGTAAGCATAAAAACAGACGGTTAATGGGCTTAGAGCGCGTTCGCGGCGATGATTACGAACAGTTTTTTACGATTCTAGTGTTTGAAAACAAACGCTTGCTAGGGTATTACGAAAATATATTGAGCTTCCCATCGACCATTAGCAAAGACGGTGTGGTCGGGTTTCCTTTTGGGATAAGCGGCAATATAAAAGAAACAAGGCAACCGCTTAAGTTAGGTTCTAATGTGTTTGGTGATCTGTGCCAAACGCAAAGTCAGATCACCAAATGCTATTCTTGGCAGCCGGCTAACTATAAAAGCTTGAAGTAACGATGTACGCCAAATTGAAAAATAGTGCCTGCATCGTATGACTTACCTAAGTTAGTACGCTCAATGGTCAAGCGATAATCCCATTTCTTCCAAGTGCGCTCGGCGGCAATGCGAAAGTGCCAATAGTGGCTTTTACCACCTGCGGTGTAGATTGCACCTTCTTCCACATCTTTATTCAGCCAATGATAGTTGCCTAAATAAAACTCTAGATTGAAGTCTCTAATTGGAAAAACGTAACTGGTGCTAATAGATTGCCAAGAGTGGTCTGTGCCTAAATAGTCTTGGCTACCTTCCCAGCGGATCGACCAACGATCATTAACTAATAAACTGGCAGATAATGCATCGTAGTCTTGATAGCGAACGCTTTTATCATCATCACCATTAAAGGTGTAACGAGTTGCACTTAAATCTAATGCGATATCTTTATTGATGGGTAAGTAAACACCTGCAAAATAGTCGGCTTCTAGGTTTAAGTCGTCATCGTTACGATGATCCATACCTGATGCCCAACCACCTAAGTAAAACCCACTGTTGTGCTGCCAGGTTAAGCCAGCTTGTAACGTTGGTTTACCGCGAGTCTGGCTGATACCTTCACGCACATACTCTGTGGTAGCACCTAAGTTTGCATTAATTTCAGCAAACGCTGTGGTGCTAATAAGAGTACCTAAAGAGAATACTGCAGCTTGTTTGAACTTATTCAACATACAACCAAAAGCCAATTAAAATCATGAAAGGGCGTATCATACGCTGTTTAACCCATAAATGGATAGCGTTGCTTATCAGTTCTTAATATACCCGAAGAGTTCAAATATAACTGATATAATCACTTTTTAAATAATTCGCGCCCTAAGAGAAGTATGAGACGTTCCAGTTTGCCCGACAGTTACCCCGATAATTATCGAGTTAGTTATTGGCTAAAAACGCTTTGGCCTTATCTAATGGAATACAAAGGGCGTGTTATTGCTGCCTTTCTCTGTTTGATTGCGGCTAAGCTCATCAGTGTTGGTATTCCGTTTCTATTAAAATACCAAGTCGATCATTTAAGCCAAGCTCAAAACGTAGTGGAAGACTGGTGGTATTGGTTTCCACTAGGTTTGTTACTCGCCTATGGTACCGCCCGTTTTTTAACCACTTTTATCGGTGAGCTACGAGACCTGTTGTTTGGACGAGTGACCGAGCGCGCAATGCGTCGTATGTCATTACGTGTCTTTGAGCATCTGCACAAACTCAGTTTAAGTTTTCACTTAGACCGCCATACCGGCGCATTACAGCGTGATATAGAGCGTGGTACCAATGGTATTAGCTTTATCATGCGTTTTATGATTTTTAATATACTGCCGACTTTGCTAGAGCTAGCACTGGTTATTGGTCTTCTTTTGGCGAAATACCCTCCAGTATTTGCGCTTATTACCTCGGTAGCAGTGGTTCTCTATATTGGTTTTTCTGTGTACATGACTGAATGGCGTACACAGTATATTCGCGAAGCCAACCAAATGGATTCCACCACTCATGCTCGTGCGTTAGACAGCTTACTAAACTACGAAACGGTTAAATACTTTACCGCAGAACGACGTGAAGCAGCTGCTTATGATGAATCATTAAAGCAGTGGGAAGACGCTCGTCGTAAAAACAGATACACCTTATTTAGTTTAAACAGTGGTCAAGCACTCATCGTAAGCTTAGCCATGGGTAGCATGCTAATGTTTGCTGCTTACTATGTGGTTATTGGTGAGATGACTATTGGTGACTTTACACTGGTCAACGCCTTTATGTTTCAGCTGTTTCAACCCCTCAACTTTTTAGGTTTTGTTTACCGTGAAATCAAAGCGTCCATTGCCAATATTGAACGCATGTTTGAACTATTAGATGAAGAACCCAGTGTTAAAGACGAGGGTACCGATCACTTAAATGTGTATAAGGGCGAGGTTCAGTTTGAAAATGTCACCTTTTCATACGCAGATAATCGCACAATATTAAAACAGCTAAACTTAACGCTAGAAGCCGGTAAGACCTTAGCAATTGTTGGCAGTAGTGGTGCAGGTAAGTCCACCTTAACCAAGCTCTTATTCCGATTTTATGACCCTCAGCAAGGCCGTATTTTAATTGACGGTCAAGATATCAAAGGCGTACGTCAAAACGAACTAAGACGCCAATTAGGCATTGTGCCTCAAGATACAGTGCTGTTTAACGACACGCTCGAAAACAATATCCGCTATGCCAAGCCGCATGCTACCGATGAAGACTTGCTCGAAGTCATTAGCATGGCTCAGCTTGATGGTCTAGTGCGCAACAGCCCTAACGGTTTATCAAGCATGGTCGGAGAGCGAGGCTTAAAACTGTCTGGTGGAGAAAAGCAGCGCTTAGCCATTGCCCGTATGCTGCTTAAAAAGCCGGCCATTATGGTGTTTGACGAAGCAACATCATCGTTAGATTCCACCACAGAACAAGCCATTATGCAGGCCATTCGAGACGTATCGAAAGGGCACACTACGCTAATCATTGCTCACCGATTATCGACAATAGCCGACGCTGATCAGATAGTCGTTTTAGAAGATGGACAATGGTACGAACAGGGAACACACGCAGAGTTGCTGGCAAAAAACGGACGTTATGCGCAGTTATGGCAAGCACAGTTGCAGCAAGAAGACTAAAGCTTCCTAGTAGTTTGCTTGGGGCTTAGATAAAATTACATGTTTTCATATATAAACATTAGAGGTTTTTAGTGTCAGTCGATATTAAAGTAAGAGGATATCATTTAGATATTTATCAACACGTAAACAATGGCCGCTACTTAGAGTTTTTAGAAGAAGGTCGTTGGAGTTACTTTGAAAAGCATGCATTTTTTGCAGACTTAGCCCAAGAAGGATTAGCTTTCGTTGTCGCTAATATCAATATTAGCTATCGCCGCCCTGCCTATGTGGGTGAAGTAATTCGCATTCTGACACGCATCGACAGCATTGGTAATAAAAGTGCTAAAGCCGTACAAGAAGTGCGCTTAGTAAAAGATGGAGAGTTGGCAGATCTTATTGTTGAAGCCGATGTTACCTTCTGCCTTATGGATGCTAAAACTCAAAAAGCCGTACCCATTACCGGCGATCTACGTGTCAACTTAGAGCGTATGATTCAGGAAGCAAAATGAGCGTTAATCAAGTTCTCGCAGAAATCAATGAGTTTCTAGGGTGCCCAACGCCCGAAGCTTGGCTGCAAGAGGCGTTAAAAAACCCTGAAACCTTATTAATAGATCATGCCAATTGCGAAAAGAAAGCCGCTACCACTGGTATGAACCTAATGTACAAGTACACCTATCACGACGATCTTCTTAAAAAAATGAGCCAGCTTGCCCGTGAAGAGCTACTGCACTTCGAGCAAGTGTTAGGGCTTATGAAAGAACGAAACGTTCCTTATCGACACTTGTCTTCATCGCGTTATGCTTCGACCCTGCGTGATCAAGTACGTAAAGGCGTTGCCGAAGAATTGATCGATGTGTTGATTATTGGAGCCTTTATCGAAGCGCGCTCTTGTGAACGCTTTGCTAAGTTAGCGCCTTTAGTTGATGAAAAGCTGGGTAAGTTTTATACCTCACTGCTGAAATCTGAAGGGCGTCATTATCAAGACTACCTAGCGCTTGCACAAAAATACTCTAAAGACGATATTACTGAGCGGGTAAAAGAGTTGCGCGCACTTGAGCAAGAACTCATTGAGTCACCCGATACAGAGTTTCGTTTCCATAGTGGTACGCCTCAATAATCTTTAAACGTTACATAGAGATCCTTATGACATTAACAGCATGGCAAGGTGAAGATATCTCCGGATGGGATAGAAAAGGTGAAGAAGGAGCAACCAGTGTGCACTTACTACATGGCAATGGATTTTGTTCGCCCACGCTATTACCCGTTGGAATGAAGTTTCCACAAGAGTGGAACTTGTTATTTACCGATGTGCCCGGTCACGGTAACTCTAAACAGCCACAAGGCTATATGCCTAACTGGTTAACAATGGCACGACAAATAGGTGAAGCGCTCGAGTCGCGCGTTAATGAACCTATTTATGGAGTAGGGCATTCATTAGGGGGTGTAATGACCCTCATGATTGCGGCAGAACGCCCACACCTATTCAAAAAAATCGTGCTCCTGGATCCTGTGATGTTTTCACAAGAAGTGATTTTTATTCAGCGAATGATGCGTAAAAGTGGTTTTTGGCGTCGTACTAATTTGGTTAAACGTGTAGCTAATCGCCGTAATCACTGGCCAGATGCAGACAGTATGCGTGCAGAGTTAAGCCAAAAAGGTTTGTATAAGCATTGGGTACCAGAAGCGCTAGAGGCCTTTATTGAGTACGGTACCAAACCAGTAAGCAATGGTATCGAGTTAAGCTGTGATCCAGCTTGGGAAGCCTCTATATTTGGCTCTTACCCAAGAGGGTTGTGGGAGGCAGTACGTAAGGTCTCTGTGCCGGTTGAAATTATGGTTGCCTCTGACTCGTATAGCTTTATTGCGCGTTCGGCACGCCGAGCAGCCAAAGCCAATAAAAATATTAGCTGGCAAAGTGTTGAAGGCGGACATTGCTTCCCAATGGAACAGCCTGAAAAAACAGCCAAACTTCTTTTAGAGAAGCTACGCTAAAATCTTTGTCAAACATTATTAGCTAGGTTATTGTATCCACCCCATTACAACTATAACGAGATATCAAGTAGGACATATGAGCATGGAGATTCAGGCCGCATTAGATATGGCCGATGAAACCGATTCTTTTTTACAAATTACAGACGTTGTTTATGACCGAGAAGCTGATTTTGGTTACGAACAATTAAAAGATATAGAAAAAACCATTTTTTGTATTGATGGTCTGTTACGTGAAATGGAAAACGGTGGGTTTGTTCAGTTCTTTCGCCAGTCGGCAGGTAACTACACGGAAGACACATTAATAGCCCTTGAGCGCATTAAAGCACGAGTAAGCTATGAACTTCTGAGCAAAATGAAGCAATATTTTCCTGATGAGAATGTTCCTACTGACGAAGATGACAGAGCGGATGTCTTTGACAGCATCGAAAGTGAGTATTCAGACGAAATTACCGAATTAGACGATGAATTCTATGATTCAGGTGAAAACTTAGTTCATTTAACTTTGTCTTATTTACAACGAAGCCTCAAATAGTTTCTAATACGCGTTAGGTAACCTTTTAAACTTAATAAAAATAACTAAGGAATTTTTATGAAACACTTATTAACCACACTTCTTCTTTCTTTATTCATCGCTGTGCCATCTCAAGCACTGACCATCAAAGGTGTCGATGTTAAAGAAACAATGAGCTTAGATAACCAAGAACTAGTTTTGAACGGTGCTGGTGTTCGTACTAAGTGGTTTGTAGACGGTTATATTGCAGCACTATACCTAGCTGAAAAAACAACCGATGCAGAAGCTGTTATTGAAGCAGACGAGCCAATGGCTGTTAGCTTAATTATTACTTCTAACATGATTACACCAAAGCGTATGAGTGACTCTACCCGTGACGGTTTTGTTAGCTCAACCGGTGGTAACATCGAACCTATTGCTGACGAAGTTGAAATGCTAATCTCAGCATTCAAAGACAGCGTTGAAGAAGGTGACGTGTTCAACCTAGTGTACAAACCAGAAACTGGTGTTACTGTTTACCGCAACGGTGAAGAAAAAACTCGCGTTGAAGGCTTAGAGTTTAAGAAAGCACTATTCGGTATTTGGATTTCAGAGCGCGGTATTCAAAAGAAACTACGTCAACAAATGATGGGTTCTTAATTAAAACTCGCTCACAAAAAAAGCTGCCTAGGCAGCTTTTTTTGTGTCTATCAGTTTGTTTACTTGGCTTTCTTCTTATTCATCTCCGCAATTTCACGTAAGCGATCTATCACATCTTGGTTGATGCTGCCTTTAGTGAACTGACCGTTAGCTTTAATTTTTCCTGCAGGACGTTGCAATAAAAGTTCCAGTGCTTGGTCAACATGATCAATGGCATAAATAAAGAACTTCCCGTCTTTAACCGCTTGTACTACGTCATCATTGAGAATCAAGTTACGCTTGTTGGATGACGGCATAATAACGCCTTGATCACCAGTTAAACCACGCGCATCGCATAGGCGGAAGAACCCTTCGATTTTCTCATTAATACCGCCAATAGCTTGTACCTCACCGTGCTGGTTCATAGAGCCGGTAATGGCTAAGTTTTGGGCAATAGGCGCTTTAATAAGCGCAGAAATCAAGCATACCAGTTCGGCCACCGAGGCACTGTCACCATCGATATAACCGTACGATTGCTCCATAGCTAAATGGGCGGTGACCGCTAAAGGAAACTCTTGTGCGTAGCGGTTACCAAGGTAGCCACTTAAAATCATTACCCCTTTTGAGTGAATGGCTTGGCCTAAACTGGCTTCACGTTCAATGTCGACCACGCCCAATGTGCCAGGGTAAACCGTGGCGGTAATACGGGCAGGGGACCCAAAGCTAGTGTCGCCTAACGACATAACGGTTAAACCGTTAATTTTCCCCGTGGCATGACCTTGGGTTTCAAGTAATACCGTGCCATCGACCATTTGCTCAAACAGTTTGTCATAGACGCGGCTGGTACGCTCTTTCTTAGCGCTTAATGCACGTGAGATATGATGGCCGTCTATCAGCTCCTCGCCGGCGAGCTTACGAATAAAGTCTGCCTCTGCCAGCAACTCAAATTGCTCTCCGATGCGGGCACTTAATAAGTCTTGTTGGTCGGCAAGTTTGGCACTGTAGCGCACCATGCGTTGCACTGCAGACAATGTAAGGTCGGCATACCCTTGCTCATTAATACGGTGCTTAAGCAAGCGTGCATAGGCTTGTAGGTAATCTTTAGTTAGGGGTAAGTCACTGTCAAAATCGACGACCGTACGGAATAAACGACGAAAATCTTCATCGTACTCTTGCAGTAGGTAATAAATCTGACGACTGCCCACCAATACCAGTTTTACATTCAGAGGAATTATTTCTGGTAGTAGAGTGGTGGTATGAATCAGTCCGTAATCAGAAAACGGAGACTCCATTTTCAACTGTTGTGATTGTAAAGCACGTTTAAGTGCTTCCCACACTAACGGCTCGGTTAGCACCTTTTCAACGTCTAATACTAAATAACCACCATTGGCTTTATGTAATGCCCCAGGGCTGATGTTTCGGTAATTAGTAACTAAGGTACCTTGGTCACTGGCGTATTCAATACGTCCAAATAAATTGGCATAGCCTGGGTGAGGTTCGAAAATAACCGGCGCACCGCTGCCTTCATTATGAAAGGTCACAATATTGGGCAATAAACTGTCTTCTAATATATTGCGCTTAATATATTCATCACGTACTTCTAATAAGCGCTCTTCTACCAGCTCTTCCATAATTAAGCGGGGTAGGTACTCTTGCAGTTGGCTTAAATAACCAATAACACCTTCGTGTGACTTAAAACCTTCATGGAAGGGCTTAAGTAGGGGCGTAATGGCGTTACCAACAGTTTCATGATTAAGCTGGCGCAACTGATTGCTGCTTTCACGTTTCCATTGTGGCAGTTCAGATAGCTGATCACTTAACAGCTGTTCAAGCTCACCAATATTGTTATGAAAAGCGTTTTTCTCTTCTTCACTTAATTGGGCAAACTCAGTCTCATCTAAGGCTTTACCATCATTAATGGGCGTAAAGCTGATGGTGCTAGAGTCTCTAAATACTGCCACGCCACGCTTGTGCGCCTCACGTTCGACCGTTTCGATGGCCTTGTCGTAACGACGGTTAAAGACATAATCAATGGCTGATTTTTTTTGCTGATAAGCCGGGTGCTCAAATACCGCTGGGAAACTTGCCAGTAATTGATCGATAAGCTCGTTAATAAGCTCTTTAAAGGTATTGGCCTGATCGGCAGAAAACTCTAACGCTAAAGGCTCGCGAGGGTTTTTAAAGTTATTAATATAGCACCAAGCACTGGGTGTTTCTTGGCGTTTCGCCTCGCTCTTTAAAAAATCTTGAACGTAAGACGAGCGCCCCGTGCCGGTGTCACCCATAACAAAAATGTTATAGCCGGGACGCTGCATTGCCACACCAAACTGTAAGGCGTTAACGGCGCGATCTTGTCCCAAGACCCCATGGAAGGGCTTAAGTGTTTTGGTGCTTTTGAATGAGAAAGTAGAACTTGGAATTTTTTGTGTGATTGCTTGTGCAGAGAGCGGTGCAATTTTAGCCATAGTAGGAATACATCGAAAAATAAAACGCTAGTCTAGCAAGTAAAGCGATGCACGTTAAATTAAGGCTTGAAATAAATACGATTTTCGTTAAGATGCCGGCCAGTCTTGAACATTAAGACGTCTTTGTGGTGGCCCTTATTGGTTCCCTCGCAATGATAAGTCATAAACCCCGCCAGGTCCGGAAGGAAGCAACGGTAGTGACCGACTCATGTGCCGAGGTGATGCTAGTAGGGGCCATCTCCATTTTTACACTGACATTATTCTTATTACAGGTTATCATGCCTGCATTATTTACTTTGTTGGTTGGTAAAAAATTCAGATGAATTATCAGGTACTTGCACGCAAATGGCGCCCTCGCTTCTTCGATGAAATGGTAGGGCAAGAACACGTTCTGCGCGCGCTCATCAATTCTCTAAATAACCAGCAGCTACACCATGCTTACCTGTTTACTGGTACTCGCGGTGTCGGTAAAACCACCATCGCCCGAATCTTAGCTAAGTGTCTTAACTGTGAAGAAGGCATCAGTGCGCGTCCATGTGGTGAATGTGGATCTTGTAAAGAAATTTCTGAAGGACGTTTTGTCGATTTAATCGAAGTAGACGCGGCTTCTCGCACACGCGTAGAAGACACTCGTGAACTACTAGAAAACGTTCAATACGCGCCCACTCGTGGCCGTTATAAAGTCTATCTCATTGACGAAGTTCATATGCTCTCTACCCACAGTTTTAACGCACTGCTTAAAACTCTGGAAGAACCGCCTGCGCATGTGAAGTTCTTATTAGCAACAACCGACCCACAAAAACTTCCTATCACGGTTTTATCACGTTGTTTGCAGTTCAACTTAAAGAACATGCCAGCCGAAAAAATCGTCGATTACCTTCACACCATTCTTAACGCTGAAAAAGTACAGTACGAAGAACCAGCGTTATGGCAACTTGGCCGTGCAGCTCAAGGCAGTATGCGCGATGCGTTAAGTTTAACCGACCAAGCCATTGCCTACGGCGAAGGCTTTATTAGTGAAGATAATGTCCACGCCATGTTAGGTACCATGGACAGAGGGCGACTCTTTAAAATTGCCGAAGTCATGGCAAAAGCCGATGCTTCAGCTGTTATGGCTGAAATCGATAGCATGGCTGAGCACAGCCCTGATTATGACGAGGTGATTCAAGGGCTTTTAACCATCTGGCATAAAGTGGCGTTAGGGCAAGTAGTACCTGCAGCCATTGATAACAGCGAAGGTGAGCGCGAAGCCATCTTAGCGCTAGCAGAAGCCATGCAACCAGAAGACGTACAGCTGTACTATCAAATTGGTGTCAGTGGTCGTGCCGATCTCGCTTTAGCACCGAATGCGCGTCAAGGCTTTGAGATGCTTGTGCTGCGAATGCTGGCGTTTCGTCCCGTTACTGAAGCTCCGGTCGACTTAGACTTAACGACCGCATTGCAAAAAAAAAAGCTAATTGATCAGTCTCAGCCAAGCACGGCTGAACCCCATTCTTCTGTTGAAGCCTCAGTTGAGAATCAAGCGTCGGTTGAGCCTGTTGCTGAGCCTACTGCGCCAGAAACCCCCACCGTTGAAGACAGTGTAGAAAAAGCCAGTACACAGGCAGATGAACCTCTAACTCAGCCAGAGTCAATCTCAACTATAGAACAGCCAACAATCAACAACGATAACGCTCAGACACAAGAAAGCACCGCTATTGAGTCTAAACCAGAAACAGTTGAGCCCATCAGTGAAGCGGCTACACAGCAGGCAGAGCAAAACGATACTGCCTTAGATAATAACGACAATTTAGAAAGCATTAGTCAGCAAATTGATGAAGTCTTTAGTGAAGACGCATCCAGTCAGCCCGTTGAGCCTGAAATCGTTACAGAAAACACTACAGAAGAAACTCAAACCGCTCCTGAAGAAGCACAAGAGCCCGTCAAGATAGATCTAGCTCCGTTGAGCGTCGAAAACTGGTGGCAATGGGTTGCTGCACTACCTTTAGAAGGCTTTACGCAATCGATTGCCAGCAACCTGGTCTTGGCGAAAGTTGAAAATCATGACTACTACTTTGATTTGCACCCAGACCAAAGCTTCTTATTTAACAAGTCGCAACAATACGATATTGAACAAGCGCTCAGGTTATCTGTCTCAGGCGCCAATGTTATTATTACTATTCAAGAACCTACTATGGAATCACCGGCTGAGCGCGATGAGCGCTTACTGGCCGATTCGCGAGTGTTGGCGCAACAAGCACTAGAGACAGACAGTTTAGTGCAACGAATAGTGCAAGAATTTGATGGGCGAGTCATAGAAGCAACGGTACGCCCCGTCAGTTAACTAAAAATATACAACCGTCAGTTTAGAGGAACATATTATGATGAAAGGTGGCATGGGCAACCTAATGAAACAAGCGCAAAAGATGCAAGAGCAAATGCAACGTGCGCAAGCAGAGCTCGCTGAAGCCGAAGTGGTCGGTGAATCAGGTGCAGGCTTAGTAAAAATCTGCATGAATGGCCGTCATGATGTTAAACGCGTTGAAATTGACGATGCCGTTATGGGTGAAGACAAAGACATGTTAGAAGACTTAGTGGCTGCAGCGGTCAATGATGCTGTGCGTAAAATTGAAGAGCGCAACCAAGAACAAATGAGCAAATTAACCGCTGGTATGGGCTTACCTGCAGGTATGAAACTCCCATTCTAATATGCTGCCCTCTGCTTACCACCAGTTAGTGCAAGCGCTCGATCAGTTACCGACCATTGGCACGAAAGCGGCTGAGCGATTAGCACAGCACATATTAAATACTGGTCAGCTACAGCCGCTGCTACAGGCTCTGTCGGCGGCTGACGCAGAAATACAACGGTGTAAGCAATGTCAAAGTTACAGCGTAGACGAACACTGTCTGCTCTGTACTGACCCACAAAGAGAGCAAGAGAAAATACTGGTTGTGGCTAATGTTAATCATCAGCAATTAGCAGAAGAGCAGGGGTGGAAAGGCACATATTTTGTGTTGCATGGTTTGCTATCCCCTATGGTTGGTATAGGTCCGAATCAACTAGCCATTGCACAACTGCAGCGGTTGTTAAGCCAACAACCAATACAACAAGTAATTATAGCCCTAGAAGACAACGCCGAAGGGCGAGCGACTAGCCAATTTATTCAGTCTTTACCAGAACTCGCAGCGATTAACGTTCAAGCAATCAGCTGGAAACACTGGATAGCCCACTAAGGCCAAACATGAATCAACACGACATACCTCAGCCAGTTTGGATTACCACTAACGCTGAGCTAGCCAACAGTTGCCAACAATGGTTGAACGAACCATTTTTAGCGCTGGATACAGAGTTTATTCGAACCAATACTTTTTACCCAATCGCTGGTTTATTTCAGGTTGCCGACAGCCAACACAGCTATTTGATTGATCCGTTAGAAATTGACGAATGGCAGCCCTTTGCTGACTTGTTAACTCACCCAAATGTTATTAAAGTTTTTCATGCATGCCCTGAAGACCTTGAAGTATGTCGTCGCTTAACCGGTGTTCTACCTAGCCCATTAGCGGATACACAAATTGCCGCTGCTTTAGCAGGGTTAGGCAGTAACCTTGGATTCCAAAAGCTGTTAGAAGAAATATTAGATATTCATCTTCCAAAAGAAGAAACGCGCTCTAATTGGCTGCAACGACCCTTATCCGATAATCAGGTTATCTATGCCGTTGCTGACGTTCACTTCTTGTATCAGCTGTACCCAAAGCTAGTGTCTATGTTACAAACGCTCGGACGTGACGAATGGTTGATGGAAGACTGTCAACGTCTGCTTTTGCAATCGGATCGTGCTGATCAGCCAGAATATTACTTCAAGCGCTTTAAACAAAAATGGAAAATGAAAGCTCAGCAGTTATTCTTACTGCAAGAACTTTCATTATGGCGTGAACACAAAGCCAGACTAGAAAACGTGCCTAGAAATAACGTCATCGACAGTAATTCGTTATGGAATATGGCGTTCTATAAGGCTCAGACCAAAGAGCAAATTATTCAGTCCGGTGTTAAACCATATTTAGTGCGCAAGTACAAAGATGAGCTTATTCCTCTTATCGAAAACCGACTAACAGTCGGGCAAAAAAAATGGCCACCTTTGGCCGCCAGACCTTTGAGTATTGGCGCAGGTAAACTTTACAAAGCCATCAAAAAAACCGTTAAAAGCACTGCAGATACATTAAATATTCCCGCCGAATTATTGGCCGGCAAGAAAAGCCTAGAAGCCTTATTACGCTCAGGTTACCCCGATGGTACTTATGAGCTACCGCCGGGCTTGTTAGGCTGGCGTGAAGCAGTAATAGGACATAAACTACTGGATCAATTAGAAGCCACACAGGCTAAGCATACAGAGAGTCAGCATGACGAAAATATTGTGTGACGTATACAAAAGCCCTAAAAAACCCGAAACCTATCTTTACGTGAGTAGAGAAGACCAGCTAACACGTGTGCCAGAAGCACTGTTAGAAACCTTTGGTAAGCCAGAGCGTGCGTTAATTATTGTACTAACAGAAGACAAAAAATTAGCACGAGTAGAAGCTAAAAAAGTGATGGCAGCCTTAAAAGAGCAAGGTTTTTATTTACAAATGCCGCCGGTAGAAGAACTACCTAAGCTCGATCTTTTTTATAAGCTGGATAAATAATGAGCAACAGACTATTTTGGCAGACTAAAAAACTGCATGAAATGACCAAAGAAGAGTGGGAGTCATTGTGTGATGGCTGTGGTCTTTGTTGTCTGCAAAAACTGCAAGACGATGAAACCAACGATATCTATTACACCAATTTACATTGCCATTATTTAGACACAACTAATAATCATTGCACGACTTATCAAGACCGACATGAAAAAGTACCTGAGTGCGTTTGGTTAACCCCTGATCAAGCGCATGAGTTTAAATGGTTGCCCAGAACCTGCGCTTATCGTTTATTAGCGTCAGGTAAAGATCTATACCCTTGGCACCCTTTGATTTCTGGTAACAAAGAAAGTGTACATAAAGCCGGCATTACCATGCGTGGTAAGAGCGTGGCTGATAAAACCGTCCCTGAAGCATATTGGCAGGATCATATTATATGGAAGGCATGAGCAACTATTGGTTAGTCTGGTTGATTTATATAGGTTTCGGCATCGTTGGTGTTTGGTGCTGGGATAAGCTTTTCTTTTGGTTGAAAAAGGGCGGAGATATGCGCCGCTTGGCAATGGTGTTGGGTGCAGTGTTATTGCTAACCCCAGCGCCCATACCAGAAACAGAAGGCTTATTTGCACCGGCTATTTATATTTTAATACTCGACTTGCTGAGTGGCTCTAGCCCCTTAGGCTCACCAGCGCTAGTGTGGATATTAGTGGTGAGCTGCATTGCTGTTGTCGCACTGACCATCGGTCAACTTATTCTAAAAAAGAAGCAAGCAGACTAATCTAAATCAAAAGAGTGGGCGGGTTAAACGACCTTTGCCGCATTTAACCTTGCCCCTGCTTAGTCGCATCCTTATACTCATCGGCCTTATTAAACGTTCAATCGATTGAGGTCTGCATGAAATTTAAGGGTACTGAGCAATACGTCGCTACTCCAGAACTACAGATGGCGGTTAACGCTGCAATTACGTTGCAACGTCCTTTATTACTAAAGGGTGAGCCTGGTACAGGTAAAACCATGCTAGCAGAGCAGCTTGCTGAATCTTTAGGTACTGAGCTGATTCAATGGCACGTTAAAAGTACCACTAAGGCGCACCAAGGCCTATATGAGTACGACGCTGTATCCCGCCTACGAGATTCCCAATTAGGGGTTGATACCGTTCACGATATCTCTAACTACATTGTTAAAGGTAAACTGTGGGAAGCCTTTACAGCCGACAAACCTGTTGTCTTACTGATTGACGAAATCGACAAAGCCGATATCGAATTCCCCAACGACTTGTTGCTTGAGCTAGATAAAATGGAGTTTTTTGTTTATGAAACTCAAGAGCGTATCGTTGCCCAGCATCGTCCTATTATTTTAATTACCAGTAACAACGAAAAAGAACTGCCTGACGCTTTCTTACGTCGTTGTTTCTTCCACTACATCGACTTCCCCGATCGCGACACCATGCAGGCAATTGTTGATGTACATTTCCCTAACATTAAAGCTGAGTTAGTCAGTGAGGCCATGGATATCTTCTTCTCGGTACGTAAAGTACCAGGGCTTAAGAAAAAGCCATCGACCTCAGAACTTATCGACTGGTTAAAGCTATTAATGTCAGACGATATTGGCCTAGATGTACTACGAGACGCCGACCCAACCAAAGCGGTTCCACCTCTATACGGTGCGTTATTGAAAAACGAGCAAGACGTACAGCTGCTTGAAAGACTGGCATTCATGAGTCGTCGCAAAGGGTAAATCATGTTAATTGATTTTTTCCAATCCATTCGTGCCGCCAAGGTACCATGCTCTGTTAGAGAGTATCTTGATTTGGTCGAAGCACTGCAAAAACATGTCGCTTTCGCCGATCTAGATGAGTTCTATGCATTGGCACGCCTGTGCTTGGTAAAAGACGAAAGACACTACGATAAATTTGATAAAGCTTTTGCCGCCTTTTTTAAAGGAATGGACACTTTGCCACCGGGTATGGAAAGTGCCGACATCCCAGCCGACTGGATGCGCAAAGAGCTTGAGCGCATCATGTCTGCCGAAGATATGGCAAAAATACAGTCGCTCGGCGGGCTCGATAAAGTTCTAGAAGAATTTAAAAAACGCCTAGAAGAGCAAAGTAAGCGCCACCAAGGCGGCAATAAAATGATTGGTACTGGCGGTACCTCAGCCTTTGGTGCTAACGGTTATAACCCAGAAGGTATTCGCATTGAACAAGGGCGTTCGCGTCATAAGTCTGCAATTAAAGTCTGGGAACAGCGTAACTACAAAGACCTAGACGACAATATTCAGCTGGGTATACGTAATATTAAAGTAGCGCTGCGTCGTTTGCGTAAGTTTGCTCGTCAGGGTGCTGCTGAAGAATTCGATTTGGATGGCACGATAAAGCACACGGCACGTAATGCGGGCTTCCTTGATATTCGCATGGTGCCAGAGCGCCATAACACCATTAAAGTACTCTTGTTCTTTGATATTGGTGGCTCAATGGACCCTCACGTTCGTGTCTGTGAAGAGCTATTCTCGGCCGCCAAAACAGAATTCAAACACATGGAAACTTTTTACTTCCATAACTGTATTTATGAATCTGTTTGGAAAAGCAATATTCGCCGCACTAATCAGCGCACAGAAACCTGGGAAATATTACGAAAATATGGGCCAGACTATAAAGTCATCTTTGTCGGTGATGCCATGATGGCGCCCTATGAAGTATCCCATGTGGGTGGCAGTGTTGAGCATTGGAATGACGAGCCCGGTGCAGTGTGGCTGCAACGTATGGCCGATCATTTCAAAAAGATTGTGTGGTTAAACCCAGCACCCGAATCATATTGGGGGCAGGGCGGATCACTGGGTATGATTAAAGATATTATGGAAGACAAAATGTATCCTATGACCTTAGAAGGGTTAGAAGATGCTATGAAATATCTCAGTAAGTAAATTGGTACGAAAGTTCCGATTGATTGATGTTATAGTTTTGTAGCAGAATAGAGCGGCACGGAAGCCAATTATAAAAAAAATAAAAATGAGAATCCTATGCAAGCCTTGAAAAACAGTTTGGGTCAAACCATACGTATTACTATTTTACTTTGCTTATCACTTAACGTGTCGCTTGCATCTGGTTTCACTGTGGGTGAACCATTTCCTAATTTTACTTTGCCTTCTGCTTATTCTGGCTATGGAAAACAGCTTAGCGAACAATACGGCAAGCCCGTTATGCTAGTCGTGTTAGACCGCTGTAATCGCTGTGAAAACAATCTGATTGAATTCCAACACTTAAATATTACTCATGCGATTAATGACCTTGAAACATGGATCGTGTGGAAAACCTATAAAAAAGACCAGCCACCACAAATATCATTGCCCGTACTGCAAGGCGATTCAAGACTTCGCACCGGCTGGGAAACACCAACAAAATTACCAGCGATCTACTTAATTAATAGAGATGGCGTGTTAGACCATGTGCTGCATGGGTCATTACGATCGCTAAGAAAACAAGTAAAACCTGTGCTAGAACAGTGGATGAAACAAGAATAACCCGAAAAAAAAGTGGGCAGAGAGATAACAATGAAATACTTAATTATTGCTTTAACATTTTTTACGCTAGCAGCGAATGCTCAACAATCGGTGTTAAATAAAGAGATTAACACGGTAAAAAAATCCGTTGTCGAGTTAAATCAAGAGCTCTATCAATTAGAACAAGAACTGCTGAGTACTAAAGGTACAGAGGTTGCCTTTTACTTTTCACTGCGTGGGGGTAAATTTTTTGTACCGCTGTCGTTAGAGTTAAGCGCAGAAGGGTTAGCGAGTGTTCATCATGTATACACTGAGCGCGAAGTAAAAGCATTGCGTCAGGGCGCTATCCACCCAGTAGGCAAAAGTAATATTGGCACGGGCAAGCACCTGATTAATGTACAAGTTCGTGGTGTCGATCAACACGGTGATCCAGTCACATTAGCGTTTGAATCTGAGGTCGAGAAAACCAGTGATCCACTTATGTTAGAAATATCTATCCAAGATAACTCAAAAGCCAAAAAAGCGAACGCTCAGCTTGTCGTATGGTAAGTCTAAAGGTTATCTAATATGAAGCTTTTTACTTTGTTTTTAATGAGTGCTTTGTTATCAGCCGCCACTGTTGCTGAGGAAGTAACTTGGCCTTTGATACCAGAGGTGGCGAATGAGCTTCAAGAAAACAACGCCGAAGACCTTCATACCGGTGGTTTCTATTACTACTATCTAAGCGAAGATTATCAAACTGCCTACAATTACCTAAAAGAGCTGCGGGCAAACGACCAACTTAAAAAGACGACCTTAGATCTTTTAGAGGCAACCTTGCTATTGGCACTCGGTCTAGAAGAACAAGCACTGGCTTTATACGAAACAGTTGAACAAGACACCAACGATGTACCAGCAAAAGCATGGTTATATTTGGCGCGTCGACTTCATGCAATAGGCCACTGGAATCTGGCTGAACGTGCTGCAGTGACGGCCCATATCAGTACGATTGCACCGTTAAATACAGAAGAAACCAATGAAGTGCTTTATCTTGCCATTCATAGCTTGGTGGAACTGCAAAATGCGCACAGAGCTAAATCCTATTTGTCGGCAATGTCAGAACGCAGTAAATGGACTGACTTAGCAAGGCACAATATCTTAATTGGCGATATCCGCGGCTTTGCTTCGTCATATGAAATTAAGCGACAAGTGGCCGATGCAGCTTTCTTTGCTGAAGAAACTGACGAAGGCCAGTCCATTATAGACCGCTCTTATTTAAGTGCCGGTATCTATCTTTTGGAAGAAGGGTATTACGTTGATGCTACCGCTCTGTTAAGCAGAGTTCGTCAAGACAGTCCTTATGCAGCACCGGCCTTACTAGAGCTCGGATGGGCATTGTTAGAGCAGTCTAAGTATCAAGCAGCCATGCAGCCTTGGCGCGAACTGCAAACCAAGTACGCTTCATGGCATCCAGCCGTTATTGAGTCGACCCTTACCGTTCCGCATACCATGGAACGTATTAATGCAACGACTCAAGCACTGCGCGGCTACGAAAGAGCAGAAGAAAGAATCGTAGGTATGCTCGCCGATCTCCGCGAACAGCAACAAGAAGCCTATATCAAACAATGGATAGAAGAATGGTACAGCAACCAACAAGGCGATTGGGGTTGGACGCGCCATAATACAAGCATCGATCATAATAGCGCGATCAGTAAAAACTTAATCAGCTACTTATCCGATTCAACGGTTAAAGAGCAGCTAGACACTCTGTTTGACTTAAAAAGAATTAAACAAAACCTGAGTGATCAGTTGCTAAACATCAATCACTGGCAAGAAACAGCCAAAGTAAGGCAAGATTATTTAACCCAAGTGAATGGTGCACAACGCATGGCAGCACTTGAGACGCGCCATGCGCGTTTAACGCAACAGGCCAATGCAATCGAACAAAGATGGAAAGAAGAAAACGCCTCTCCCTTTGGTTTTGCGGATGACGAACAAAATGTACAGATTGGACTGTTACGTGACGCTGTGCCAGTTATTAAAGCATTAAAAGAAAACGCTAAAGAACCCAGTGAATACATGGGTTATATTGAGCGTTGGCGTCGTACTCGTGGCTTAATGGTCTGGAATATGAGCAAAGAACGACCCGTAAAAGAAAGACTGGCTTATAACGAACTAAGAGAGCTTAGAGCAGAAGTGACTAAGCTTAATACCCAGCTATCGCATAGCCAGCTGGCGTTACAGTCCACTGAAAATGCTTGGTTAGATTATGTTGCACGAGCAGAAAAAGCCAAAGAAAAAGTCAAAGAGATACAGCATAAAGTGAACGTCTTAGAACGTTTTCAACAGCAACATATAGTGGCTGAAATTCAAGAAAACTTAACGTTTCAAGAAGACAAACTCACCCGCTATTTAGCGCAAGCACGCTTAGCGTTAGCTCGCCTATACGATGACCATCTCCAACAAAAATTGGCGACAATAAACATCGGAGGTGAGAACTAATGCGTTATTTATTAATTCTTAGCCTAGCCGTTACCTTGTCGGCATGTAGCTTGTTCCAAAAAGAACCGGATAACACCCTTGGTGCTTTGCCGTACAAGCCGCTACGTATTCTTCCTGATGAACCCATTGATGTAACTCATGAAGACGTCCAAGAGCGTTATCAGCGTTATTTGGAGGTTGGAGAAGATTCCGAGCTTCGTATTCGTACAAGGCACCGTATGGCAGCTCTCAAGCTTCAGGCAGAAGAGCTTGCCTTAGACAGTGACGATCAAGAATTCTATTCAGAGCGCAGTGCATTAGCCGTTATAGCAGACTATGAAGCCTTATTAAGTGAACACCCTGATCGCCCAGATAACGACATAGCCTTATACCAGTTAGCCAAGGCATACAGTATTTCAGGGCAGCCTTATTTATCGATTGCGACCTTAGAGCGTTTAACCGAAGAGTACCCTGAATCCCAGTATTATTTAGAAAGCTATTTCCGCTTAGGTCAGCTCTATTATGCCAGTCGCGACTTTGAAATGGCGGCTGAAGCCTACCAACATGTGGTAAATATTGGTCGTGACCAAAACGATTACTACACCAGTGCAGGTTACTTACTGGGTTGGTCTTTATTTAAACAGAGCCTATTTGAAGACAGCCTTCTAGCCTTTACTCGTGTGCTAGACGAAGAGTTTGTCAGCGAATATGCACTCGAAAACGCAACGGCTAATGTAGATTTGCGTGACGATATATTCCGCATTATGGCGATCAACTTCGATGAACTAGGCGACTGGGATGAAATCGAGAAATTCTACGCCGAGCATGGCGAGCGTTTCTATGAATACCGTTTATACGACAGCCTAGCGTCGCTGCACTATTCACGTGAATACTATCGCAGTGCTGCCTCTACCTTACGTGAGTTTGTTTTACGCTACCCATTAGATAAACGTGCTTCCAGTTTTTACGAGCGTTTGATTGAAGGCTATAAAACAGCCCGTTACAGCGTTTTAATGCGCCGCCATATGGAAAACTACGTTTCTTTATTCGGCGTGCAGTCTGACTACTGGGCAGAGCATGTTAATCAACGTCAAGAGTTAACGGCTAAATTATCTGCTTATATGTGGGACTTAGCCGGATTTCATCATGGCTGGGGGCAGAACACCAAAAACGCGAACGACAAACGTGAACGTTTATCCATCGCTGCACGTTGGTATCAAGAATATATTGATAGCTTCCCACTAGCTGACGATACCGTTAATGCCCATTTCTTATTAGCGGAAGTCTCTTACGAGCTTAAAGATTACCCAACAGCCCTTCGTAACTACGAGATTGTGGCGTATCAATACCCTCAATTTGATCAAGCCGCTGAAGCGGGTTACGCCGCTATTTTAGCGTATAAAGCACATCGTCCTAGCCAAGAAGAAAGCAAACTATGGCAGCAAGCGACTATCGCCAGCTCAATGCGCTTTGTTCAAGAATTTAAAACAGACACTCGCAGCGGTATGGTTTTAGTGAACACAGCTGAACTGTTATTGAAAGATAAATACTATCGTCAGGCGCTATACGCTGCCCGATTAGCCGGGCAAATGGATGAAAGATTAACGCCTAAGTCTCGCTATGGTGTCGCTTTAGTACGTAGCCATGCTTCCTTTGAACTGGGCTATTACGAAGAAGCCGAAGAGTCTATTAATCTAGCCTTAGCGCAGCAAATGGCTGATGCTAAAACACGCAAAGACTTACGCACTAAGCTTGCAGCAAGTATTTATCGTATTGGCGAACACTACAAAGATGCCGGAGATACTAAGCAAGCGGTGTACCATTGGTTACGCCTCGCAGATTCCGTACCTGAAAGCGATACCAAAGTCATCGCACATTACGACGCAGCTACCTTGTTAATGGAAAACGAAGGCTACTATCCACAAGCCATTGCCGTATTACTAGACTTCCGTCAGAAGTATCCTACTCACCGACTTGCCGCAGATATTCCGAGTAAGTTAATTGTTGCTTATGAGGCGCAAGAAATGTGGGGAGATGCTGCGTTTGAGCTAAAAAATATTGCTGAAAACAGCACGAAAGCAGAAGAACAACGCATTGCTACCTATCAGTCAGCCGAATACTATGAAAAAGCCGGTGACCTAAACAATGCGCGTGATATGTTCCGTACTTACGCACACCGTTATCCAACGCCCTTTGACCCAGCCGTCGAAGCGCATTACCGCTTAGACCAAATCTACGCACAAATGGGCGAAGAAGAAAATCGTCAATTCTGGCTGGCTAAAATCATCAGCCTACATAACAATGCTGGATCACAACAAAGTGATCGTTCTCGTTACTTAGCCGCCAGTGCCGCCTTCCAACTAGGTGAAATTGAGCGTAAGAAGTTTGAAGCTGTAGCCATAACTATTCCGTTAGATAAAAGTATTACCACTAAGAATAATTTATTATTGGCGGCACAAAAGCGTTATACACAAGCTGCTCAGTCAAATGTGCAAGAATTTACAACCTCATCAACCTATCACTTAGGTCAACTGTATGCCGATATGAGCACGGCGCTTATGGAATCAGAGCGCCCACAAGGGTTAGATGAATTAGAACTAGAAGAGTATGAGTTTCTTATCGAAGAGCAGGTCTTCCCATTAGAAGAAGCTGCCATTCAAATTCATCAAACAAACTCAGCCCGTACCCGTGATGGCCTATACGACCGTTGGATTAAAGACAGCTTTAAATCACTAGCCAAGCTAATGCCCGGTCAATACAACAAACAAGAACGAGTAGTAACTTATGTGGATCAAATACGCTAGCTTGGTGTTAATGGCATTGCTAATAAGCGGCTGTAGCTTATTTGCAACCAAACCTAAGTTAAACGAAGAAACAGATCAGTCCATACCTCAGGCGCTGTCGATTGCGTTCAAGCAAGGATTGCAGATGCTTGAAAAAGAGCAATATGAACGAGCAGAAAAACATTGGAAAATAACGGCAGTCCAGTGGCCACAATATCCAGGGATTTGGACAAATCTAGCACTTAGTCAGTGGCACTTAGGTGATTTTGAAGCAGCGACCGAGAGCAATAATAAAGCCATTAGCGTGAATCAAGACTTTTGCCCAGCTAAGAAAATTGGCGCCTTGTTACAAAAAGAACAGGGCTTGTTTTTAGAAGCTATAGCAAGCTATGAAATCGCTGCAGAATGCTCGCCTAATGACCCCGATATCCCATACAACATGGGTATCATTTACGACTTGTACATACAAGATATTGGTTTAGCACTGACTTACTACACCAAGGCACAAAGTTTATTAAACGAAGAAAATGAAACCTTAGCCATGTGGATTACCGACTTACAAAATCGTCAGCCCACACGCATAGCAGGAGAGGGCGAATAATGAAACGACTTGCGCTACTACTTCTGCTACCCGCCATAGCGATGGCACAACCTGATAAGGTCATTCGTTTAGAAGGGATTTCTATTCAAGGCAGTAGTGAAGAACCTCAGGTTATGTTCATTGCCCCTTGGAAAGAAGCACCGGGAACGGCTCGCCTATACCAAGAAGCGGCTAGTTATCGGCAGCAATGGTTGCATAGTTTAGATGAACAACGTCTTCAACATGAAATGCAGCTTCCACAGTACTATTTGCGTCCAACAGAACAAAACGCAGATAAATAACAACAACTTACATACTAATTATAAAAAATCGTGGGGATTTATATGAACGCAATTATTAGTTTTTTCCAAGAGGGTGGCGCTTTTATGTACCCTATTGCTGCGATCATGGCGGTTGGTCTTGCCATTGCTATCGAGCGAATGATTTTCTTAAGCAAAGAAAAGCGCAGCAATCGTCAGACTTTTGAGGAAATTCTACCCATGCTGCAAAAGCGTGACTTCCGTGGAGCACTGAACTACGCCAATAGCTCAGACAGCAAAATGGGTCACATTTTTTCTACGGCTATTTCACGTATGCCAAGCAGCAGCCGTCGCGAAGATATCGAACTAGCCATGGAAGAAGGCTTAATGGAAGCTATTCCCCAGTTAGAAAAACGCACACCTTATGTAGCTACCTACGCAAACATTGCTACCCTTCTTGGTCTACTTGGTACCATTATGGGTCTAATCGCTGCCTTCTCTGCCGTAGCTAACGCAGCGCCTGCAGAAAAAGCCGCACTGCTATCACAAAGTATTTCGGTGGCGATGAACACCACTGCATTCGGTCTGATGGCGGCTATTCCTCTACTGTTATTGCACAGCTACTTACAATCTAAAACAAACGACATAGTCGACAGCTTAGAAATGGCTGGTGTTAAATTTCTAAACATAATTTCAGAGCGTAAGCCAACCCAAGATAACAACTGAGAATCGCTATGAGACTGCCGAGAAAAGAAAAGCAAGAGGCGGATCTTAACGTAACTTCCTTCATGAACTTAATGATCGTGTTGGTGCCAGTGTTGCTTTTAAACATGGTGTTTTCCCAGTTAGCAACATTAGAGTTGCACCTGCCATTAGGTGACCAGGACGAACCCGTTCTATCAGAAGAAGTTTCGTTAGAAGTGGTTATTCGGGCACAAGAATTTGAAGTGATGCGAACCTTCAAAGAAGAATCCGAAACCATTATAAAACTGCCTAAAAAAGCGGGCGAATACGATTACGCAGGGTTGTCAGAAGCACTACAGGATATTAAGAAAAATCCTATTTTTGCCGACAAAACAGACATCAGCTTATTGTCTGAACCCGAAGTAAACTATCAAACGCTTGTAACCGTTATGGATACTGTGCGTATTTACCCAGCCGTGGTTGCGGCTTCTTTGGTAGATGCTGTGCTGTTTCCAGACATGTCATTGGGTGAAGCCCCGGAGGTGACAGAATGAGTATGTCACGCCGTGCAGCGCGTATGCAGCGCGCCCATAAGCGCAATAAACAAGGCGGCGGTTTAAACCTTACCGCACTGATGGATATTTTCACGATTCTTGTATTCTTCCTAATGGTTAACCAATCGGAAGTAACGGTACAGAGTTCGGATGATATCAAACTGCCTGCGTCTTTAGCCGACACGCAACCTGAAGAGCAAGTGACTATTCTACTGACTAAAACCAGTATTTTGGTTCGAGGAAATGAAATAGTCAGTACTGCAGAAGCGTTAGCAGAAGAAGGCGAAGAAATTACCGCGTTAAAGAAAGAGCTTGAATATCTAGCCAGCCGTACTCCGGTAGCGGAAGGCGCCGTAGATGAAGGCCGTGCTATTACCATTATGGGCGACAAAGACATTGCCTATAACTTACTTAAAAAGGTAATGAACACCTCGGCTAAAGCCAGCTTTAACCAAATTTCGTTAGCGGTTGACCAAGTTCAACCTGGGGGAGGGGGATAATGCACAATACCTCTAACAACCTCCCATGGAACGATCATCGCAACAGAAGTTTTAATAAAATACTTATTACTCTACTGGCCGTGGTATTTATCTTTGGTGCCATCATCCCCATGATCAAAGTACCCGAGCCCGATCGTTCAGAACTGGAAAAACTACCGCCTCAACTAGCCAAAGTACTTGAGCGTAAAAAGCTTGAAAAACCCAAGCCGGTTGAGCCACCTAAGGTAGAAAAAAAGGAAGAGCCTAAGCCAGAACCAAAACCTGAGCCTAAGCCCGAGCCGAAACCAGAACCTAAGCCAGTGCCACCAAAGCCGGAGCCTAAGCCTGCCCCTAAACCAAAAATAGAGGCGACGCCAGAACAGCGTCAAAAGGCAAAAGAAACCGCTAAAAAAGCCTTTGGTAGCGATGCGTTAAGTGCTTTACAAGCAACACGCAGTCAAGTACCGATTGCAGCGCTTGGTACCTCCAGCAAGAACTTAAGTAATGCTGGTAGTACTGCTACTAACGTTGGCACAGTGGTAGACCGTGATGCAGCCCTACGTGGCTCTGGCGGTGTTGATACCAGTGGTTTAACCGTAGCAACGGCTGGCCAAGAACTTGGCTCACGCGAGTTAACCGCGGTTGAACTTACCGAAGAGCAAGCAGCCGCCACAGTGGCTAGCAAAACACGCTCACAGGAAGAACTGGGGTTAGTGTTTGAACAATACAAAGTCGACTTCGACCGTATTTACCGTATGTCTTTACGTAGGAATCCAAACCTAAAAGGATCGGTAACACTAAAACTAGAAATTCAGCCTAATGGTACTGTAAGCAACTGTTCAGTATTACGCAGTGAACTAAACGACGATGGTCTGCACAGACGTCTAGAGATGAAGTGTCGACAAATGCGTTTTGAAGCACGCAGTAATGTTGAAGTGGCAGAAGTGGAATTCCCAATTCGCTTTATGCCTTAGGTTAGAGCTAGCGGTTGCTAGCCCTAACACAGTGATAAAAATAGCGGCTTCGGCCGCTATTTTTATTGGCG
>Ga0209075_1000919_pt1 | contig 28417 bp, 28 predicted proteins | sample Stecom2011_FD_187523 | JGI IMG/M metagenome (GOLD analysis project Ga0209075, IMG submission 187523) | Agricultural soil microbial communities from Utah to study Nitrogen management - Steer compost 2011 (SPAdes) (version 2) | ecosystem: Environmental > Terrestrial > Soil > Agricultural land...
AGCTTCTACAGCTCCGTCTAGATAATGGTCTAACAATAATTTGTTATTCGGAATCTGACGTAACAAATCGATTACGTGTTCTTCGAGTTCTTGTTTGTTGATAACGATTTTCATTCCTTGTCCTCCCAATACATACGACGGACGAACAAGTAGCGGGAAGTCTAACTCATCAGCCAATTTCGAAGCTTGGTCTGCAGTTTCTGCCACTCCGAATTTCGGGAACGGAATATTGAGTTCTTCAAGCAGCGATGAGAAACGACCTCTGTCTTCAGCCAAGTCTAAGGCGTCAAAGCTGGTTCCGATGATTTTGATTCCGTATTTATTGAGTTTTTCGGCTAATTTCAGAGCGGTTTGTCCTCCTAATTGAACGATTACTCCTTCCGGTTTTTCGTGACGAATGATATCGTAAATATGTTCCCAGAAAACAGGTTCGAAATATAATTTATCTGCCGTATCAAAATCGGTCGAAACCGTTTCAGGATTACAGTTAATCATAATGGTTTCGTAACCACATTCTTTGGCTGCCAACACTCCGTGAACGCAAGAGTAGTCAAACTCGATTCCTTGACCGATTCGGTTGGGTCCTGAACCCAAAACAACGATTTTCTTTTTGTCTGATACGATACTTTCGTTGGCTACATAACGAGTTCCGTCCGGTTTTTCGATTTCAGCCTCAAAAGTTGAGTAATAATATGGTGTTTGAGCCACGAATTCCGCAGCACAAGTATCTACTAATTTATACACTCTGTTGATGCCCAACTCCTCGCGTTTTTTATACACTTGGCTCTCCAAACAGTTCAACATGTGAGCAATTTGGCGGTCTCCGTAACCTTTTTGCTTAGCTTCAAGCAACAATTCTTTCGGAAGTGTATCGATAGTATATTGAGAAATTTCCTTTTCCAATAAATACAGCTCCTCGTATTGCTTCAAGAACCACATATCGATTTTCGTGATTTCGTGTATACGCGAAAGCGGAATTCCCATTGCGATAGCATCATAAATCACAAAAACTCTGTCCCAGCTTGGGTTGGCTAATTTATCGAGGATTTGTTCGTAATTCTTGTAGCCTTTTCCGTCTGCTCCCAATCCGTTTCTTTTGATTTCCAAAGATTGAGTGGCTTTGTGAAGCGCCTCTTGGAACGAGCGACCAATTCCCATCACCTCTCCTACTGATTTCATCTGTAGGCCAAGGGTTCTGTCTGAACCTTCGAATTTATCGAAGTTCCAACGAGGTATTTTTACAATCACATAATCGAGTGTCGGTTCGAAAAGTGCCGAAGTCGATTTGGTGATTTGGTTTTGTAATTCGTCTAGTGTGTAACCCAAAGCTAATTTCGTCGCAATTTTAGCAATCGGATATCCTGTCGCTTTTGAGGCCAAAGCCGATGAGCGAGACACACGTGGATTGATTTCGATGGCCACGATGTCTTCTTTTTCGTCCGGCGATACGGCGAACTGCACATTACAACCTCCGGCAAAGTTCCCTATACTGCGCATCATCTTGATGGCCATATCACGCATTTTCTGGAAAGTTCTGTCAGAAAGCGTCATAGCCGGCGCCACAGTGATACTGTCTCCGGTATGAATCCCCATCGGGTCCATATTCTCGATAGAACAGATAATCACCACGTTGTCGTTCTTATCTCTCAAGAGCTCCAACTCATACTCCTTCCAACCCAAAAGCGCTTTGTCGATAAGTACTTCGTGAATCGGCGAAGCCTCTAGTCCTCTGGTTAGTAGTTCATCAAAATCTTCTTTTCTGTGAACGAAAGCTGCTCCGGTTCCTCCCAAGGTAAATGACGGACGAATCACCAGCGGAAATCCGAATTCTTGAGCAATTTCTTTTCCTTTCAAAAACGAAGTAGCCGTTTTCGCAGGAGCCACCGGCACATCGATTCGAGCCAGCAACTGCTTGAATTGCTCTCTGTCTTCCGTAATGTTGATAGCGTTGATGTCAACCCCAATCAACCTTACGTTATAATCTTGCCAAATTCCTTTTTCGTCTGCCTCCAAACACAAGTTAAGCGCTGTTTGCCCTCCCATAGTAGGCAACACAGCATCAATATCCGGGTGTGCTTCAAGGATTTCGATAAGTGATTTGGTCGTTAGGGGCTTTAAATAAACGTGGTCTGCCATAGCAGGGTCTGTCATAATCGTCGCCGGATTCGAGTTAATCAAAATAACTTTGATTCCTTCCTCTCTGAGCGATCGAGCCGATTGTGAACCTGAGTAGTCAAATTCGCAAGCCTGGCCAATGATGATAGGTCCTGAACCTATGATTAAAACCGTTTTAATTGTGTTGTCTTTTGGCATTTCTAGTTGTGTTGTATATAAATAATTCGCTAAATGTTTAAAAAAAAGCCGTTACTACAAAAGTAACGGCTTTATTTATGATTTATACCAATCATTATTTTTTGTGTCTTGGTTCAGAAGAAACAGTTAACTTATGTCTCCCTTTAGCGCGACGACGAGCAAGGACTTTTCTACCATTTGCAGTAGCCATTCTATCCATAAACCCGTGTTTATTTCTTCTTTTTCTTTTCGATGGTTGAAACGTTCTTTTGCTCATTGCTCTGTATCTTTAAAATCTTTGTAATAGTATTCAATAATATCTGCCTCTGAAAAGCTGGGTGCAAATATACAAACTCTTTTTATTATAGCAAGTCGTTTTTCAAAAATATTTTCCCGGTTCAAAATATTTTTTCCCGAGCATTTCTGTTTTTCTGATTTTTTTCCGTAAATTTGCGTGCAATTTAACTACAAATTGCAATGACAACAACTAATAATAAAATTGTCGGAGAAGGACTTACGTATGACGACGTTCTTCTCATCCCTAGCTATTCTGAAGTTCTCCCTAGAGAAGTAAGCATTCAGTCTAAATTTTCCAGAAACATTATCCTGAACGTACCTATCGTATCTGCCGCTATGGATACGGTAACCGAAAGCGCTATGGCTATTGCTATGGCTCGCGAAGGCGGTATCGGTGTACTTCACAAAAACATGTCTATCGAAGCACAGGCACAAGAGGTACGAAAAGTAAAACGCTCAGAGTCCGGAATGATCATTGACCCGGTTACCCTTTCGCTAAATGCTACCGTGGGTGACGCTAAAAACGCAATGAAAGAATTCGGTATCGGAGGAATCCCGATTGTAGATGACAACAATACCCTAAAGGGAATCGTAACCAACAGAGACTTGCGCTTCGAGAAAAACAACGCCCGTCCGGTTACCGAAGTCATGACTTCAAACAACTTAATTACAGCCAAAGAAGGTACTACCCTGCCGGAAGCTGAAGTAATCCTTCAAGAAAACAAAATCGAAAAACTTCCTGTTGTAAACAATAAATACGAACTTGTCGGGCTTATCACCTTTAGAGACATCACCAAACTCTTCCAAAAACCAATGGCCAACAAAGACCGCTTTGGGCGACTAAGAGTGGCTGCCGCTGTGGGAGTAACAAACGATGTGTTGAAAAGAGCAGAAGCTCTAGTAAGTGCCGGAGTAGACGCCATCGTTATCGATACCGCTCACGGACACACTAAAGGAGTAGTAGAAGTATTGAAAAAAGTAAAAAGCCAATTCCCCGAAATTGACGTAGTCGTAGGGAATATCGCTACTGCCGAAGCAGCTCGCTATTTGGTAGAAAACGGAGCCGATGCCGTAAAAGTAGGTATAGGTCCAGGATCTATCTGTACAACTCGCGTAGTAGCCGGTGTCGGTTACCCGCAATTCTCCGCAGTGCTAGAAGTGGCTCAAGCCATCCAAGGCTCCGGAGTACCTATAATTGCCGACGGCGGAATCCGATATACGGGAGATATTCCAAAAGCATTAGCCGCAGGAGCATCAAGCGTGATGTTAGGTTCGCTTTTAGCAGGAACCAAAGAATCTCCGGGAGAAACTATCATTTTCGAAGGAAGAAAATACAAATCCTACAGAGGAATGGGTTCTGTTGAGGCCATGCAAGAAGGCTCAAAAGACCGTTACTTCCAAGACGTAGAAGACGATATCAAAAAATTGGTACCCGAAGGAATCGTAGGTAGAGTTCCTTATAAAGGAGAACTCAACGAAAGCATGCTTCAGTTTATCGGAGGACTAAGAGCCGGAATGGGATATTGCGGAGCAAAAGATATCGAAACGCTACAAAAAACCGGACGTTTCGTAAAAATCACTTCGAGCGGAATTCACGAAAGTCACCCTCATGACGTGACTATAACCAAAGAAGCTCCAAATTATTCGAGATAATTCAGAGTCGTTTAATTTTTTCCATAAAAACAACTATTCCCTTAGTAGCGGTCTCTTGAATCCCTATAAAGTCAAGGCCGGTAACTAAGGGAATATTTTTATCTATTATGAATATCGGAGCATTGGGCCGTACATACGAAATCAAATTAGCCGCCGGATACACCTGCAACGAAGTTCCGATAACCAAAAAAATATCTGCTGTTTCCGTAATAGAAATTGCCTTGTCAAACAAAGGCACACTCTCACCAAACCACACTATATCAGGCCGATAACGACTCCCGTCAGGAGCATAATCGTCCAACGTCATGTCTGTATCAACATAGGTGCTGTGTGATTTATCCCTACTGCTGCACTTAGAGAGCAAACTTCCATGAAGGTGCAACACCTCTTTAGAGCCCGCCCTTTCGTGCAAATCATCTACGTTTTGTGTAATAATCCGTACGTCGAAATCCTTCTCTAATTCAGCCAAAGCCAAATGAGCCTTGTTCGGATGCGCTTCTTTGAGCTGTCGCCTTCGCTGATTATAAAACTGCAATACAAGCTGCGGATTCTTCTGCCAAGCCTCAGGAGTAGCTACTTCTTCAATGCGATAATTCTCCCACAATCCGTTGCTGTCACGAAAGGTCTTAAGCCCACTTTCTGCACTAATTCCGGCTCCGCTTAATACAACTAGACGCTTTTTGGTCATTATTCCTCAAATTCGATCTTCTTGGTCGTGTTGATTTTTGCAATCAAATAAGGTTGCGTAAAAGCCATAGTGGTCATCCCTTCTGGATAAGACTTTTTCACCTTTACGATAACTTTGTTGCCCTCTTGTCTTACTTCTTCAATACCAATACTATAACCACCGGTGTTTTTTTCGCCCATAAATAGAGCAACTACTCTACTTTTAGCAAAGTCAATATTCGGAACAAGCTCGTCTTCTATTAATTGATAGAGCTTTTTCAAATCATCGTGGTTGTCAATTATCTCAAAAGACTCTTTCTTCTTGCCCTTATAGGCAGAATCCATAAGAACCTGAAAAGTAACCGCTTTCGGCGTTTTGGCTGAATGACAAGAAAACAAAACCAAGACTGATAATAAGGCAACAAGTTTTTTCATGAGTAGTTATTTTGGATTCAAAAATACAAAAATTACACCAACACTCCCAGCATACTTGCTATAACACTCTAAATTCTAAACTTTTTTACTTTTTTTTAAGAGGTGATTGCCTCTGGTTTTGTATCTTTGAACATTATGAATGAACCAACTTTACAATTAGCTTCAATGCCCGGATTTATCAGAACCATACTGATTATCGTGGCTGTGTATTATGCATTTAAATTTTTAATGCGTTTGCTGGCTCCTATACTGATGCGAAAGTTAATTCAAAAAGCCGAACAAAATTTCCGTCAGAACAATCAGCCGTTTAACGGGCCATACCAATATCAAAACCCTCAAAACCCAACTTCCTCTAAATCAGAAAATCCACGCTCTAAAAAAGAAGTAGGCGAATATATTGATTATGAAGAAATTGAATAAACTTTTTCTTTAGCTATGATTATAAAAACCGCTTGGAAGAATATCTGGTTTAAACCCCTAAACACTGCTTTGAGCATTATCTTGCTTACGGCAAGTGTGGCGATTATTTCGCTGCTCATGCTCTTACAACAACAATTCGAAAATAAATTCACTAAAAACATCGAAGGAGTGGATATGGTAATGGGTGCCAAAGGTAGCCCGCTGCAACTGATTCTTTCGTCGGTTTATCAACTCGATGCTCCAACCGGTAATATCAACTACAAAGAAGCCCAAACCTGGATGAAACATCCGTTCGTAGAAACGGCCATTCCTCTGGCTTTCGGAGATAATTACCTAGGCTACAAAATCGTCGGAACCACCCCGGACTATATCACCAAATTCGACGCAACCTTCGCTCAAGGTGAAGTGTTCAAAGAAGACTTTCAGGTGGTGGTGGGAGCTAAAATCGCTCAAAATTTAGACCTAAAAATCAGAGATGAGTTTTTCGGAACTCACGGTGACAGCAAAGAGAGCGAACACGTACACGACAACCACGCCTATACCGTGGTCGGTATCCTAAACCCTACAGACAAAGTCATCGACAACCTGATTCTTTGCTCTGTCGAAAGCGTTTGGAGCGTTCATGAAGAACACAACCATAACGACCACGACGAACATCACCACGAAGATGGAGAACACCATCACCACGAAGGTGAAGACCACGACCATAGCCATGACCATTCCGACGACAAAGAAATCACAGCTGTTCTACTGAAAATAAAAAACAAAATGGCTTTTGTGTCTTGGCCAAGACTCATACCACAAAACACCAATATGCAAGTGGCATCCCCGGCTGTCGAAGTCAACCGACTATTTACGCTTTTCGGCTTCGGGCTAGACGCTTTACAATATTTGGCTTACGGAATCATGCTTATTTCGGGTATCAGTATCTTTATTGCTCTATATAATACCTTAAAAGAACGCAAGTACGAATTCGCACTCATGCGAATTAGCGGTGCCGGAAGAGGACAACTCCTAGGTCTTGTGCTCTTCGAAAGCCTCTTATTGTGCGTTGTCGGGTTTATTCTGGGTACGGTTGTTGGAAGAATCGGCTTGTGGTTAATATCAAATTCTACCGCCGAAGAATACAAAATGGAATTCAATCCGTTTGTCTTGCTGTGGGATAAAGAAGGAATCTTATTTTTAATCACTATTTTTGTAGGAGTGATAGCAGCACTTATCCCTGCTATCAAAGCATATAAACTGAACATATCTAAAACTTTGAACAATGCGTAGAATTTATTGGGTTTTCATCCTGATTTTCGGAATCTTAATCGCTTTGGAACTCAACTTCGTTCCAACGAAAAAAGTGCCTTTTACTCCAACCAACACAGAACACCAAACCAATGCTCAAACGCAACATTCCGGGTTCTTGAGTTGGGAGAGTCAGAACGCTACGTCTGAAGTTTTTACCACAAACAACCTTGTGGCTGGTGACACACTTACTTGGAGCCTTCTAGGAAAAATCAAATACGAAAACAAACCTCACAAAGATTACCCCGAAGGCGTAATGTATCCGGTTATTAACGAACAACTAAAAGCTAAAAAAGGAAAAAAAATCGTGATTAGCGGTTTCATTATCCCCATTGATAACGAATCCTATGCTTTGAGTAAAAACGTTTTTGCAGCTTGCTTCTTTTGCGGACAAGCAGGTCCTGAAACCATTATGGGAATCAAATTCAAAGACCTAAAAAAACGTCTAAAAACAGACCAATACGTAACCCTCGTCGGAACATTCCGTTATAACGATACAGACGTAGAAGACTGGATCTACCACATCGAAAATGCAGTGATTGTTAAAGGAGGATGATTGTTGAAACCAAGTTTATGATGAAAAATCTCCTTTACATAGCTCTTTTGCTTCCTTTTCTGAACTTCGGACAAAAAACCACAGAAATCAAGGTAATTAACTCCGATTTTGTTGACTTCAACCAAACGGAAATCCCTGATGCTGTTCTGTATACCGGAAATGTCCAAGCTCAACACGAAGGAGCTACCCTATACTGCAACAAGGCTTATCTATTCACAAAAACCAACGAAATTAAGGTTTTCGGAAACGTACAAATCCATCAAGGCGACACCCTCTCCCTAAACAGTAAATACGGAGAATATAACGGAAATACCAAATTGGCCATGGCTTCGGGCGATGTCGTCATGCGAGATGCACAAATGACCCTCACTACCCAGATGATTCACTTTGACCGAAACACCCAACAAGCCTATTATAACAATCACGGAACTATCGTCAACAACGATAATACTCTAAAAAGCGTGTCAGGAAGATACTACGCAACCGAAAAACTCTTCAAATTCCGAAATGCTGTAGAAATTACTAACCCCGAATATGTGATTAACACCAATTACTTGGATTATTATACAGATTCCGGATTGGCCTATCTCACCGATGAATCTACCATTAAAAGCGAGGATACTTTTATATATACCGAAAAAGGACTCTACGACACAAAAAATAACTTTTCGCATCTGACCAAAAATTCCTACATCATCTACGACAACAAACGCATCGAAGGCGACAGCCTTTACTATGACCGAAAAACAGAGTTCGCCTCGGCTACCAACAACTTTAAAATTACCGACACCATAAACAAATTTGTAGCTCGTGGTAATTATGCAGAAGTATATAGGCTGAAAGACTCTTTAATACTAACTCGAAGACCCTTATTGATAACCGAAAGCGAAGACAAAGATTCACTTTATATGAACGCTCAACGCATTGTCGTAACCGGAAAACAAGGGCAAAGAATCGTAAAAGCTTTTAAAAACGCTCGCTTCTACAAAACCAATATGAGCGGAAAGTGCGACTCGCTACACTCTAGCGAAATAACAGGTATCACCCAACTCATCGGACGGCCGGTTCTGTGGAATGGCGAAAGCCAACTCACAGGCGATCTCATGCACTTGATTTCAAACAAAGAAACTCAGAAATTGGACTCCCTCAAAGTGATGAATAATGTATTTATTATCGAAAAAGACACTTTAGGAACAGGATTCAACCAAGTAAAAGGACAAAATCTGTACGGAAGATTTAAAGACGGTAAACTCGCCGAAGTCGATATCATTAAAAATACCGAAATGATCTATTACGTGTATGACTCCGGAAATGAATTATACGGAATCGACAAAAACACCAGCAGCAGAATAAACCTAACGTTTGACGAAGATAGCAAAATAGAAAACATTACTTTTTTCACCTCTCCTAAAGGAGAAACCTATCCGGAAAACAAACTACCCGAAAATGCTCGAAAGCTACGAGGATTTGTCTGGCGTGGCGACGAACGAATACTGTCAAAAGACGAAGTTATCCTTCCCGACGAACAAGAAGAAATCCCAAAAAAAGAAGAATAAAAAAGCCCGAAACATCTTCGGGCCTTTTTATAAATCTGACAATTCAAAAATCTAGTTTGTAAACACTGCTGTTTTTAATATCATCGTGCGAAGAGAACGTAACATCTAAGTCTTTCACCAAACCGGTATCTAAACCATAAACCCATCCGTGAATAGATAACTCCTGACCTTTCTTCCAAGCTTGTTGAACAATAGAGGTCACGGCTAAATTCAACACTTGCTGCTTCGTATTCCACTCTACAAATTTGTCAAAACGCTCTTTTTCGTCTTCTATAGCTTCTATTTCTGTTTTCCTGAACCGATAACTGTCTTTGATATGGCGAATCCAGTTATCAATAATCCCCACAGAACTGTGACCCATAGCGGCTTTCACACCCCCACAACCGTAATGCCCACAAACTATCACGTGTTTCACCTTCAGAACGTTCACCGAATAGTCTAAAACGCTCAACATATTCATGTCAGAATGAATCACCATATTGGCAATATTACGATGCACAAAAACCTCTCCCGGTTGTGCCCCAATAATCTCATTGGCCGGAACTCGGCTGTCTGAACAACCAATCCACAATAGCGGAGGAGTTTGAGTATCCTTCAGTTTATTAAAAAAATCCGGGTCCAAAGCCAATTTGCTTTCTACCCACTTCTTGTTGTTATCTAGTATCTTTTTATAAAAATCTGTCATCGCTTAGTCTTTTAATTGTGTCTATTTTACTTTAGTTTTATAAATATCCATCTCTTTCCCCTGACTATCCACCGATTTTATTTCGGTAATCACTTGGCTCGAAGTTTTGAATTTATCGCGGCGCTCCATAAACCAATCGTGCTCAATAGAAACATTTTTGATATCGGTCTCCGTATTGGCCAAATCATAAGCCTCTTTGAATCCAATAAGAGTGACATCTACATTTCTGAGAGGTGCCCTGATATCTCGGAATTCTCGAATACTATCCAAAATATCGTGAGCAATATACACCGTGTCTGAAGCATTAATAATCACTTTGGAATTCTCAGGAATAGCATCCAGAGTAAACAGAATAGCCGCCTTGTTCAAAAATGACACTTCTTGAGCCAAATGAATGTGAATCACATCCCCGTCTTCATATTCTTCTTTACGGAAGTAATAAGCTCTCTTCATATTCCCTCTCAAAATCGCAAAGATACTGATTATCATCCCCAGTGCTACCCCAATGAGCAAATCCGTAAAAACAACAGCTACAACCGTTACGATAAACGGAACAAACTGATATTTTCCTCTTTTGAAAAAGTGTTTGAAAACAGCCGGTTTGGCCAACTTATAACCGATGGTTAATAAAATCGCAGCCAGTGCAGCCAGTGGAATCTTATTCAACAAAAATGGAATAGAAAGCACACTCACTAAAAGTAAAATACCGTGAATGATGGCAGCCATTTTGGTCTTAGCTCCGGCACTAGCATTCGTAGACGAACGAACCACTACAGAAGTCATCGGTAATCCACCTAAAAGCGAACTTATAATATTTCCCGTTCCTTGAGCCTTTAACTCCAAATTGGTATCCGTAAGTCGTTTTTGTGGGTCTAATCTGTCCGATGCTTCAATACACAAAAGCGTTTCGATAGATGCTACAATCGCAATGGTGAAAGCAACAATCCATACTTCTTTGTTCAAGAAACTCGAATAATTAAACCCCGCCGAAAAATTCAAGAAGTCCGGCAAGAGGAAAATTCCCTGAAACTCCTCAAAACTACTTACCTCAGGTAGCTCCACCAAATAGTTAGACGACATAATCGCAAGCGGACTCCCCGAAGCAATAAAAATTTCATTCAAAATCGTTCCGAAAATTACAGCAACCAACGCACTCGGCAATAGCTTTATTTTTTTCAAAAAGCTTATCCTATCCCAAACCAAAATAATGGTCAGCGAAACAGCCGCAATAATCAACACCCCAAGCTTAATTTGGCCAAAAGCGGCGAAAATATCCGTAAAAATATCCCATCCGCTACCCACTTCGATATCAGAACCCATAGCTTTTGGAATTTGTTTTAAGAAAATAATGATTCCAATACCGGCCAACATGCCTTCGATAACGTTATTCGGAAAATAATTCGAAATGGCTCCTGCTTTCAGGAATCCTAAAGCGAGTTGTAACAACCCCGCTAAAAAAACAGCCGTTAAAAAGACTTCGAAAGAGCCTAAGGTCAAAATAGCCGAAAGCACAATAGCCGTAAGCCCCGCAGCCGGACCAGACACACTGATGTGAGAGTTGGATAAGTAACCAACCACTATCCCTCCTACCACTCCGGAGATAATCCCCGAAAACAAAGGTGCTCCAGAGGCCATAGCAATGCCTAAACACAACGGTAGAGCTACCAGAAAGACGACCAAACCTGCAGAAAAATCATACTTCAGGTTGGCCCAATAATTTATTTTTTTTGACATTTTTTGAATAATAATTTAGTGTAAACAATATGGTCTATTTCGTATTGATTAAAAAATCAATACAACAATCCTTGTCTTGACCAAAGTCAAAACCAAGAAGCCTCATCAACTCAAAAAAGCCGTGAGGTTATTACACTAAATTAAATTCTGGAGGAGGAGAAAATACTTCTTTTAAAGTATTGTCGTGTTTCAGAAGAAATTCGGTCGGAATTTTCACTAAGTATTTTTCAGATAGGCCTAAATCATACTCAACGACATGAGTAGTCATCTTGAGTTTGTCAACACCATAATCATGCACTTCTTCTTCCTCTGCCATCGTATAGACATACGAAACGTCTACATCGTCATACAGCCGGCTCAAAATAGTAGGAGCGGCCGTAAACGATATAAACAATAGCAATAAAAAAAGTGCCTTTGATTTCATTTAATAGTTTCCCGAAAGATTATACAGTCTCTTCGAGCCATGCTTTCATCATCCAAACAGTCTTTTCTTGTTCAGAGATAAAATCGCTCATCATAGAGTTCGTTCCTTCGTCCCCTGCTTCGTCTGATTTGTCAAGAATAACTCTTTCGATTTTCAAAAGCTCAGTAATCATTTCAACGATGATATTCACAGCATCTTCGTCTTTCGAAATGTCTTTCGCTACAGGAACTTTGTTGTTTTTTAGGTAATCTTCAAACGTATGAAGCGGATGCGCTCCTAATGTTAGGATTCTTTCAGCTATCATATCAATCTTCATCTGAGCATCGTTATATAACTCTTCGAATTTCAAATGAAGTTCAAAAAATCTTCTTCCTCTAATGTTCCAGTGTAAACCTCTTAAACCTTGGTAATACACCTGAAAGTTAGATAATAAAATATTCAATTGTTCAGCCATTTCTTTAGAATCCTGAACAGATAAACCAATGCTGTTTAGTTTTTTCTTTGTCATAATCGTATTTCTTTATAGCAGTTAAACAAACTATTTTTTGTTATAAAGCCTTACAAATTTAAGGATTTTTATTGGCTTAACAATTCCAATTTTAGATTATTTTATAATAGCTCTTCTTTTATTTTTTGACCATAAAAAAATGAGCCGCTTAAAAAAGCAACTCATTCTTCTATGAAAACTATTTACATCCGTATCAGTTGGAAACAATAACCCACTCACCTGTGTTCAACAAAGGCTCTGCCTTTTTGAACTTCATGGTTTCGGTTTTACCACTCATAATGTGTCTGATAGTAACATTATCATTGCGGTTGATTTTTGGAGTATCTCTCACAATGGTTTCCGTTACCGGAGGCCTCTGTGTTTGCCCCGCTTGTTGAGCCTGTTGTCTGGCCTGATCCGTGTTCGGAATTTCTTCTTTATTCGTATGATACTCCTCTTTCGGCTTCGGAACTTGTCTGGCCTCTTGAATGTTATTTGGCTGAGCTTGTATTGGCAAATCCGCTTTGAACAAGAACGAAATTACATCTCGATTGATAGAGTCCACTGTTTTTTTGAAAAGTTCGAATGCTTCAAACTTATAAATCAACAAAGGGTCTTTTTGCTCGTGAACAGCTAACTGAACCGATTGTTTCAACTCATCCATCTTGCGTAAATGCTTCTTCCATGCCTCATCCACTATAGCCAAAACAATATTTTTCTCGAAGTCATTAATCAATTGTTTACCCTCAGATTCATAGGCTTTTTTCAGGTCTGTCACTACGTTGAGTGTTTTCATCCCGTCTGTAAAAGGCACTACGATTCTTTCATATCGGTTATCCGGATTCTCGTAAACATTCTTGATAATCGGGAAAGCCTCACGAGCCGAACGTTCGTTCTTTTCGTTATAATGAGCATAAGCAGCTTTATACACTTTTCCTGCAATTTCAAGAACCGAAAGCTTCTTAAATTCACTTTCACTTATCGGAGACTCGATAGAGAAATAACGAATTAATTCAAACTCGAAGTTTTTGAAGTCATCATTCTGCTTGTTGTTTTGAGCAATCAACTCACAAGCATCATAAAGCATATTGGCAATATCTACCTTCAAACGTTCGCCTTTAAGAGCGTTGCGCCTTCTCTTGTAAATTACTTCTCGTTGAGCATTCATGACATCGTCATATTCCAACAATCTCTTACGAATCCCAAAGTTGTTCTCTTCTACTTTTTTCTGAGCTCTTTCGATAGATTTAGTCATCATAGGGTGCTGAATCACCTCTCCTTCTTTCAAGCCCATTCTGTCCATTACTTTGGCAATTCTCTCAGAACCAAACAAACGCATTAGGTTGTCTTCCAAAGACACATAAAATTGTGAACTTCCCGGATCTCCCTGACGTCCCGCACGACCACGAAGCTGTCTGTCTACACGTCTAGAATCATGTCTTTCCGTACCGATGATAGCCAATCCTCCGGCTGCTTTTACTTCCGGAGTCAGTTTAATATCGGTTCCACGACCTGCCATGTTAGTCGCAATAGTCACCACTCCTGGTTTACCCGCTTGTTCTACGATTTCTGCCTCGCGTTTGTGCATTTTAGCATTCAAAACGTTGTGCTCAATACCTCTCATTTTCAAAGCACGGCTCAACAACTCCGAAATTTCAACCGAAGTCGTTCCAATTAGCACCGGTCTCCCCGCCTTAGAGAGTTGAACAACATCTTCAATTACTGCGTTATATTTTTCACGAACCGAACGGAAAATCAAATCGTGCTTGTCTATACGAGCAATTGGTTTATTTGTCGGAATTTCAACAACATCCAATTTATAGATTTCCCAGAACTCTCCCGCCTCCGTAACCGCCGTTCCCGTCATACCGGCTAGCTTTCTGTACATACGGAAATAGTTCTGTAACGTAATCGTCGCAAATGTCTGAGTAGCAGCCTCAATCTTTACGTTTTCTTTAGCTTCAATAGCCTGGTGAAGACCGTCTGAATAACGCCTTCCTTCCATGATACGTCCGGTTTGCTCATCAACGATCTTAACCTGACCGTCTATAACAACATATTCCGTATCTCTTTCAAAAACCGTATACGCTTTCAAAAGCTGATTCAACGTATGAATACGTTCGCTCTTTATACTAAACTCTTGGAATAATTTTTCTTTCGCTTCTGCCTCTTCTTCTTTAGACAATCCTTTTTTCTCAATATTCGCAATCTCTGTCCCTATATCAGGCAAAATGAAAAAGTCTTCTGCAGTATCTTGAGACAAGAACTTAATTCCGTTGTCCGTAAGCTCTACTTGATTGTTTTTCTCCTCTACTACAAAATACAATGCCTCATCCACTTTCGGCATCTCGCGATTGTTATCTGCCATGTAGTGGTTTTCTGTCTTTTGAAGGATTTGTTTTACTCCCTCTTCGCTCAAAAACTTGATAAGGGCTTTGTTTTTAGGCAATCCTCGGTGAACTCTCAAAAGCAAGAAACCTCCGTCCTTAGTATTCCCTTCTTTGATAAGTCTTTTTGCCTCAGCCAATACCCCGTTGAGCATCTGGCGCTGAAGATTCACCAAGTTTTCTATTTTTGGTTTTAATTCGTTGAATTCATGACGATCTCCTTGTGGCACAGGCCCAGAAATAATAAGCGGAGTTCTCGCATCGTCAATCAATACAGAATCCACCTCATCAACAATAGCAAAGTTATGTCTTCTCTGAACCAAATCCTCAGGCGTATGAGCCATATTGTCTCTCAGATAATCAAAACCAAATTCATTATTGGTTCCATAAGTAATATCTGCTTCATAGGCTTTACGTCTTTGAGGTGAGTTGGGTTGATGATTGTCAATACAATCCACCGTTAGCCCGTGGAACTCAAAAAGAGGAGCCTTCCAAGTACTATCACGCTTGGCTAAGTAGTCGTTCACCGTTACAAGGTGCACCCCATTCCCGGTAAGAGCATTCAAATAAAGCGGAAGTGTCGCAACCAATGTCTTACCCTCCCCGGTTTGCATCTCCGCAATTTTACCCTGATGAAGCACAATACCTCCAATGAGCTGTACGTCATAGTGAATCATATCCCAAGTGATGGGCTTTCCGGCTGCATTCCACGAATTAGCCCAATAAGCTTTATCTCCTTCAATAGTCACATAGGGTTTCGTAGCCGAAAATTCAATGTCTTTTGGGGTTGCCGTAACTTCAACTCTAGTGTTCTCCTTAAAACGTCTAGCCGTCTCTTTCACTACAGCAAAAGCTTCAGGAAGAATTTCGTTGAGAACCTTTTCCGATATTTCGTAGGCCTCTTTTTCTAAATTATCAATGGCAATATAGAGGTCTTCTCTTTTGTCTATGTCCTCTGTCTGCTCGGCTTCTAACTTTTTCTGAGCAATTGCCTCATCTTTAGCAGCTCTGGCTTGCTTAATTTTTTCTTTGAAATAAGTCGTCTTTGCTCTCAGTTCGTCATTAGTCAGCGCCTTCAGACTTTCCTCATAGGATTTTATTTTGTCTACAATAGGTCTGATTTCCTGTAAATCTTTCTTGGTCTTATCCCCAACAAAAAGTTTTAATAAATTGTTTATAAGGTTCATTGATAAATTAGTTTATGAAAATATTTATTTCTGAATTCTTCCTAATTTTTTCATGAGCTAACAGAAGAAATCACAAAGAATTCTAAGACAAAAAAGTCTCTTTAAAGAGACTTTTTTGCAATTGATTTTAAATTTTAATACTCATCCTCGTTCCAAAGATAGTCTTCGTCTGTCGGGAAATCTGACCAGATTTCTTCCATAGACTCATACACTTCTCCCTCATCTTCGATAGATTGTAGGTTCTCTACAACCTCAAGAGGAGCTCCTGTTCTGATAGCATAATCAATAAGCTCATCTTTAGTAGCCGGCCAAGGTGCATCGCTTAGATAGGATGCTAGTTCTAACGTCCAATACATATCTTTGTATAGTTTTAATTTTCTGCAAAAATATACGTTATACTGAAAAAGTCAAGTTATTTTTCATTTATTTTTAAAAGAACGTATTTTTCTGCCATCCCCCCTGTTTCCCAAAGAGAAAAACGACAGTAAAAGCAACTTTAAGACAAGAAAAACCTCAAGTAAGCTCCGAAAAACTATTCTTTTCTCGGAATCCACTTCACCTCTTCCACATTGAGTTCAGCGGACAATTTCCGTGCCAACATAAAGAGGTAGTCAGAAAGTCTGTTAAGATATTTTAAAACCAGTTCATCAATAGGTTCCTCTTCGTTCAATTGCGAGGCTAATCGCTCAGCTCGGCGGCAAACACAACGGGCTATATGACAATATGACACCGTCGGATGACCGCCCGGCAAAATAAAGTGTGTCATTTGTGGCAAAACCGAATCTATGCTGTCAATTTCGTCTTCCAAAGCCACAATATCCTCTTCAGAAATTCGCATGATGTTCAACCGCTGCTTACCGCTCTTCAACACTTCTTTATCTGGCGCTGTAGCCAATATGGCCCCTACCACAAAAAGCCGATCCTGAATCTCGATAAGTAGATTTTTATGATGCTGACTGATGTCCTGATCACGAATTAACCCAATATGAGAATTCAGCTCATCCACAGTTCCGTAGCTCTCTATTCTAATATGATGTTTCGGAACTCGAGTACCCCCAAACAAAGCAGTAGTCCCCTTATCTCCGGTTTTAGTGTAAACTTTCATAGTTTTTTAGTTTTATTTGTTTCAAGTCGTTTGTTTTTATATAGTATCTTCCTTATATAAACTTGAAACCTGAAACGTGAAACAAAATTAATGCGGCAATTTATCTTTGAGTAGCCCATAGAAAAAAGTCCCCAACAATGCTCCTATAAGAATCAAAATTACCGGATAGAAGCCTGCTCCAATCAACACAAAAATAGGCCCAGGGCAAGTTCCTACCAAACCCCAACCCAGTCCAAACAAAGCCCCCCCAATAATATATCTGGCAAAACCTTTCTCTTTGGGCTCAATATAAATTGGGTTTCCCGCAAAATCTTTGACATTGTTCCTTTTCATGAGTTGTACTCCGATAGTCCCTACGACCACTGCCACCCCAATAATACCATACATATGAAACGACTGAAAGTGGAACATTTCATAGATTCTATACCAAGAAACAGCCTCAGACTTTACCATTACAATCCCAAAAACAATTCCTACAAGTAAAAATTTCAAATATTTCATAGCTCTAGAAAATCAAAGGTAAAAGAATCCAGGACATCAAAAGTCCACCTATAAAAAATCCGATAACGGCAATCAGCGAAGGTAATTGCAGGTTGCTCAGCCCCGAAATGGCATGACCGGACGTACAACCTCCGGCATATCGAGTTCCGAAACCCACCAAAAATCCCCCGACAAGCAAAATCGATATAATTTTCGGGTCTTGTAAAGCCTGTTCTCCAGCCAAAACATCCGGAATCAACTTCCCTTCCGGAGCATCTATGTTCATCGCTTGAAGCTCCGTCACCGTATCAGGATTGAGGTTTACTCCGCTGCCGTCAGATAAATAATTATAAGCCATAAAACCTCCTATCATGGCTCCTAAAACCACAGTGAGATTCCATCTGTGAGACTTCCAGTCATATTTAAAGAAGTCCGAAAATTTCCCTGCCCCAGACATCGAGCATAGCGTTCGCAGGTTAGATGACATCCCAAATGACTTCCCAAAATAAATCAAAAGCAGCATCACAACCGCAATCAAAAGGCCTGATACATACCAAGGCCAAGTTCCGTAAATTGATCCCATGTATTTGTTTTTTTTGATGAGCAACCGCAAAGGTACTCAAAATTAGTTTAAACTATAGGGTTTAAAGTTCGAGCTTAAGTTCGTAATTTTGCCGAAATCTAAATGTGTTTAAAGAAATCTTTAAACCGAAATACAGACAGTAAATGCTTTATCCTAAAATACCACTGGCTCAAAGCCTCATCGAAATATTCCGACAAAAAGAAATTCAACATATCGTAATTTCTCCAGGATCGAGAAATGCTCCTTTAACCATAGGTTTTGCCTCTCACCCTGATTTTATATGCTATAGCGTGGCAGACGAGCGCTCAGCCGGTTTTTTTGCTTTGGGAATTGCTCAACAAATCAAAAAACCTGTAGCCGTAGTCTGCACATCGGGCTCCGCCCTACTAAACTACTACCCCGCTTTGGCAGAAGCTTTCTATTCCCAAATTCCGTTCATCGTCGTCTCTGCAGACCGCCCTCCGGCAAAAATTGATATCGGAGACGGCCAAACCATTCGTCAGCAAAACGTCTTCGACAATCACATTCTTTATAATGCCAATCTAACCGAAGATGCCTCTGCCGAAAACGACCAAAAAATCTGTGACGCCCTAGACACATCTATCCTGAAAAAAGGGCCTGTACACATCAATATTCCTTTCGAGGAACCGCTCTATGAAACCGTGACAGAACTTACGGTGAAACCTGTCATTTCAAAACGAAATGCTGCCGTCCAAAGCGATTTTGACCTCAACCAAGCGGTCCAAACCTGGAATGCCTCAAAAAAGAAATTGATTTTGGTCGGAACAAATTACCCGGACGAGATTGCGCCCAAAATTGTCGAAAAACTGGCTAATGACCCTTCGGTCGTCGTAATGACAGAAACAACTTCAAACCTGCATCATCCGAAATTTGTCAATAAAATAGACGTCTTAATCACACCTTTTTCAGAAGAAGAGTTCACAACCTTACAACCCGATTTGTTGATTACCTTCGGGGGAATGGTTGTTTCAAAAAGAATAAAAGCCTTCTTACGTAAGCATAAACCCCAACAGCATTGGCATATTGACCCCCTAAGAGCCTACAATACGTTTGGCGCTCTAACACATCACTTCAAAACAACGCCAAATTTATTCTTCGAAAAGCTAACAAGCGAAACCTCAACTGCCAAAAGCGATTATAACCATTGGGTTCAGCAAATTACGGCGTATAGAAAAGAAAAATCCAAAGAGTTTATCCAAACTTCACCTTACTCCGATTTAGCCGTATTTGATCAAATCGTAAAAACACTACCCGAAAACATACAACTGCAGGTTAGCAATAGTGCTGCCATCCGGTACTTACAACTTTTCGACTTAAAACCCGGTATCGAAGTATATTGCAACAGAGGAACAAGCGGAATCGACGGAAGCACTTCTACGGCCGTAGGAGCATCGGTAGCAGCGCAAAAACCAGTGATTCTGATAACCGGAGATATCGGATTCTTCTATGACAGCAATGGCCTGTGGAACAACTATATCCCGGAAAACTTCAAAATTATCCTGATTAACAATGCCGGAGGAGGAATCTTCAGAATCTTACCCGGACACCAAAACACAGAAGTCTTCCACACGTTTTTCGAAACTCAACACCAACTCAATGCAGAACATTTAGCCAAAATGTTCGACTTCAATTATTTCTATGCTCAGAACGAATTAGAAGTCCAAATCGGGTTAGAGCAATTTTTGATGTGTAGCAAAAAGTGTATTTTGGAAATCAAAACTCCGACAGAAACCAATAACCAAGTATTAAAGGCCTTTTTTGAGAATCTGAAATAAAATTTATTTTTTCTTATTGGCCTTAGCAACCAATTCATAAGAATGGTCTATAAGGTCCAAAACCAATCTGTCTGGAGCATCTTGATTAAAGGATACCGTATTCCAGTGTTTTTTGTGCATATGATATCCGGGTTGAACCGCATCAAATTGAGCGCGAAGCTCTAGAGCATAATCCGGATCGCATTTCAAATTCACAGAATAGTCTCCTTCTTCCCACTTTTTTAAAGAAGTAAGAGCAAACATTTTTCCCCTCACCTTAAAGACCAATGTATCTTTATCAAACGGAAAATCCTCTGTAACCTCAGGTTTCGAAAGGCAGTAATTGTAAAAATCTTCTATATTCATAGGGGTGTTGATTAATGTCAAAATTACCAATTAATTTATAACAAAAAAAGGCTTCAAAAATTTGAAGCCTTTTCTGTTAGAAAAAGATTGTTTTATTACATCATTCCTGGCATTCCACCTCCCATTGGCATCGAAGGAGTTTCCTCTTTGATGTCAACTAGAGCACATTCTGTGGTTAAAATCATTCCCGCAACTGATGCAGCATTTTCAAGAGCTACACGAGTTACTTTTTTAGGGTCAATGATTCCGGCTTTGAACATCTCAACGTATTCGTCTGTCTTAGCGTTGTAACCAAAGTCTCCTTTGCCTTCAGCTACTTTAGCAACTACTACAGAGCCTTCAAGTCCGGCATTCTCTACAATAGTACGAAGTGGAGCCTCTACAGCACGAGCTACAATCTGAATACCTGTGCGCTCATCCGCATTATCGGCTTTCAAATCAGCAAGAGCCGCTTTCGCTCTAAGCAATGCTACTCCTCCTCCCGCTACGATTCCTTCTTCAACAGCAGCACGAGTCGCATGAAGGGCATCATCTACACGGTCTTTTTTCTCTTTCATTTCAACCTCAGATGCAGCACCTACATAAAGTACAGCTACACCTCCGGCTAATTTAGCCAAACGCTCTTGCAACTTCTCACGATCGTAGTCAGAAGTTGTAGTCTCCATTTGAGCTTTGATTTGGTTTACTCTGTTTTTAATCATTTCAGCATCGCCGGCTCCGTTTACAATTGTCGTATTGTCTTTGTCAATTGTAACTTTCTCAGCAGTACCAAGGTAATCCAAAGTAGCGTTCTCTAAAGTGTGTCCGCTTTCTTCAGAAATTACCGTACCACCTGTTAGGATAGCGATATCCTCAAGCATTGCTTTACGTCTGTCTCCAAAGCCCGGAGCTTTAACAGCAGCTACTTTTAAGGCCCCTCTTAATTTGTTAACCACAAGGGTCGAAAGAGCTTCTCCGTCAACATCCTCAGCAATGATTAAAAGAGGTTTTCCTGATTGGGCAACCGGCTCTAAAACAGGTAATAACTCTTTAAGAGAAGATATTTTTTTGTCGTACAATAAAATATATGGATTGTCTAATTCTGTCTCCATCTTCTCCGGATTAGTCACGAAATAAGGAGATAGATAACCTCTGTCGAATTGCATACCTTCTACTACGTCTACATAAGTATCAGTACCTTTTGCTTCTTCAACAGTGATAACTCCTTCTTTTCCAACTTTTCCGAATGCCTCGGCAATAAGTTCACCGATTACTTCGTCATTATTAGCTGAAATTGAAGCTACTTGTTTGATTTTTTCGGTCGTAGAACCAACTTCTTTTGATTGTTTCTGAAGGTCTGCTACGATAGCCTCAACAGCTTTGTCGATACCTCTTTTCAAATCCATCGGATTCGCACCGGCAGCCACGTTTTTAAGACCTTCTTTTACGATGGCTTGAGCAAGAACCGTAGCTGTAGTTGTTCCGTCTCCGGCTAAATCGTTGGTCTTAGAAGCTACTTCTTTCACCATTTGAGCTCCCATGTTTTCAAGCGTATCTTTTAGCTCTACTTCTTTGGCTACAGATACTCCATCTTTAGTTACTGTTGGAGCTCCAAATGATTTCCCAATAATAACATTACGACCTTTTGGTCCTAGAGTTACTTTAACAGCATTTGCTAAAGCATCAACTCCACGTTTTAATCCGTCACGTGCCTCAATATCAAATTTTATTTCTTTTGCCATTTTTCTTTTATTTTTGCTTTAAGCAGTAAGCTTTAGGCTTACTACGAAGTTAATTTACTCTTTAAATTATAAATCTTACTTTTAATCTCATTAATTTTACTTTCAAAATTTAGAAAAACATCTTCTTGTAAGTAATCTAAATCCTTTGAAAGTATCAATAGATATTCTGTTTCTAAAGCTGAACCTAAAGCTATATTGAGAAACTGATTAAATTCTTTATCGCTGTTTCTTCCGCAACCTTCACTAATATTTGTAGGGATTGAAAGAGCAGCTCTTCTGATTTGACTTGTAAGACCGTATAACTCTTCTTTCGGGAAAATACTTGTTATTTTGTATATTTCCAAAGTAAGTTTATGGCTTAAATCCCACACGTCATATTTTTTAAAGTCTCTCATAGCTTATAGCCTATTGCTTATAGCACACAAAGAATATCGTCTTCTCTCATGATTAGGTAATCTTTACCTTCAAATTTTAGTTCTGTCCCGGCATATTTACCATACAAAACCACATCGCCTTCTTTAACCGTCATCGGCTGGTCTTTCTTACCGTTTCCGACAGCTACTACTGTACCTTTCTGAGGTTTTTCTTTTGCAGTGTCAGGGATGATAATTCCTGAAGCCGTTTGTGTTTCTGCAGCCATAGGTTCTACCAGAACTCTATCTGCTAAAGGTTTAATTTTTAATGCCATAGTTTAAACAATTATTTAAAGGTTAAAAATTCTGTTTTTTTATACTGCCTGCTTACTTTCAGAAAATGTGCCACAATCAAAAAACTGACAATTTTGCACAAAAAAAATGTCAGTACTTGAAGGGGTACTGACATTTTGTATTTCCTATAAATAGTATCTTTATTCGCTTGCTTCATCTGCCGGCGTAGACTCTGCTTCTACTGCAGGTGATACCGAAGGAAGAGTTTCTACAGAAGCCGGAGCAGAACTCTCATCATAGGTCTTGAAACTCCCCGAAGTACTTCCGGTGAAAGCCAAACTCGATAAAAGGATTAACACAATAAGAATAATCCCTAATACCCAAGTACTCTTGTCCAAGAAATCCGTAGTTTTTTTCACTCCACCACCAATCTGAACTCCAGCGCTTCCAAAAGAAGACGATAGCCCACCTCCTTTAGGGTTTTGTACCATGATTACTACTACCAATAAGAAACAAACGATAGTTATTAAAACTAAAAAAACCGTAAAATTCATTGTTTAGCTATTATTTTGTTGTAATTTTTTTATATTTTCAATTCGGTCTGCAAATAAACGACTTTTTTCTGGATATTTCAAAATTAAAATTTCATAGGCTTCAATTGCCTTTTGATATTTCTTCTGTTCTAAGTAAATTTTAGCCAAGGTTTCTGTCATCAAAACCGTACCCTCCGGCTTATTATCCTCTATAAATGAACTGGTTAGAGGTGCATTTTTATCAGGTATAATTTTCGGATTGGCCTCGATAAATTTATCTATCAACTCCAATTTTTTTCGCTTCTCAGGCGGAATCTCCTCGACTTTTTCTTCTTTTTGAACAGTATCTTCTCTTTTTATCGGCCTAAATTTAGTCAACTGTAACCACTCTTCAAAAGAATGAACCTCAGCTCTCGAAAAAGTAACCGGTTGCGGTTCCTCTGCAGACTTATCTTCTTCCTCAAAAAAAGTTGTTAATTCCTTGACCTCCTTCTGCTCCTGAATGCCCGCTTGTTGAATTGATGTTAAAACAGACTGCTCTCGCTTTTGTTCAACCGTTAGCGAATTCACAGTAATCACCTCACTGTCATACACTTCTATATCATATATCTCTCGCTCTTTAACCCCAAAATAATCGTTCTGAAAACCTCTAAAAACCTCAGAAGTAATAAAATCAAACAATACCGTACGGTCGGTAGTCTGGGCAGCCGTCTTTTTGAGCTCAAGATTATATCGAAAACTATTCTGATTGTAAAGACCTTTTAATCGAATAGCTCTGGCACTCTGAAAATACGGAAATTCAGACAAAACAACCTCTAACTCCGTTGTCTGCCTATCATTAATAGCATCAGGATTTACTAGCAAATATGTAAAATCTGTGAGAGTCAAAATTTCAGGTTGTTTTTGATAAGGTTTCCGATTCAAAGATAGAAAAAAGTTGCATTGAGCAAATAACCTCTCCTAACTTACCATTTTGCTAACGAAGCGTTGAAAATATCTTGTGTAATTCGCTCATAAATAGCCTCTAAAGCCGTTTGGAGCTGTGAGCCCACTAATTGCTCACTTCCGGTATAATCATAATAAAAAGAAAAGCGCCTTTCGAAATTCTCTTCCGGATTTTTGTTGTTAATAAACCGAACGTTTACACCTATAGTCAATCTGTTTTGAGCCGCTCTTTGATCGGCCGTAGCAGTCATCGGAGCAATCCTGTACTCTACAATCTCGCCTTCATACACCAAATCAGCTCCCGAATTAGTAAGCGTCAAACTCGTTTGATTCTGAATCAAATCCTGTAATGCCAAAGTGAACGTACGCTCAATCCCGGGCTCAACAATCGGAGCATTGTTTTGAAAATAGTTCACCTGAAAGCTGTCTGCGTCAATCTTTCCGGTCCCCGTAAAGTTGTAATACTTACAACCCGCCAGAACAAAGAAAATCATTAACGCTATATATTTTGTGTATTGCATGGTTGATACTTTTTGGTTGATTCTACAAATCAAACTGCTTGATTTTTCTGTAAAGAGTGCGCTCCGAAATCCCCAACTCCTCAGCCGCAGCCTTGCGCTTCCCTTTGTTGCGCTCCAAGGCTTTCTTGATAAGCTCAATCTCTTTGGCCTCTAAACTCAAGGTCTCCTCTTCCGCTTCAACAGTTTCTGCCACAAGATAATTGCTGTCATCGTCTTCAAACTCTTCTTGAATGTCCGGTTGCATAGGGATAGCCTCATGAGTTTGCTCAAACGGCAAAACATCTTCTTTTTTTCCGTAAATGCGATTGATAAGTGTTTGATTGTCTTGCTGAACCTTCGTCCCTCCCTTTTGCATGAGCTCCAAAGTGAGTTTTTTCAAATCGTTCAAGTCATTTTTCATGTCAAAGAGAATCTTATACATGATTTCTCTCTCCGACGAAAAATCACTCTCCGCTTTTTGACCTCCCACCAACGCAGGCAAAGATGTATTTTCTTCCGGCAAATACGATAGCAACGTCTGAGCCGTAATGTTTCTATTGGTTTCTAAAACCGAAATTTGCTCAGCGACGTTTCGGAGCTGTCTGATGTTTCCGCCCCAACGGTATTTTTCTAATAGTTTAACCGCACTGTCATCCAACTTGATAGGCGGCATTTTATATTTATGAGCAAAATCCGACGCAAATTTTCGAAACAACAAATGAATGTCCTCTTTTCGCTCTCGAAGCGGAGGCAGGTGAATTTCTACCGTACTCAATCGATAATATAAGTCTTCTCGAAACTTCCCTTTTTCAATAGCCTCTTGCATCTTCACATTCGTAGCCGCCACGATTCTCACATTGGTTTTCTGAACTTTCGAAGACCCCACTTTAATGAATTCCCCGTTTTCCAACACACGAAGCAAACGAACCTGAGTCGTTAGTGGCAATTCTCCTACTTCATCCAAAAAAATAGTACCACCATCTGCCACTTCAAAATAACCTTCACGAGTGTTGGTCGCTCCCGTAAAAGCTCCTTTTTCGTGACCAAAAAGTTCCGAATCTATGGTCCCCTCCGGAATAGCTCCACAGTTTACAGCTATGTATTTTCCGTGTTTTCTATGTGATAACGAATGAATAATTTTCGGAATACTCTCCTTCCCTACACCACTTTCCCCGGTTACCAAAACCGAAATATCCGTAGGGGCCACCTGAATCGCCTTTTCGATAGCTCGATTCAGCTTCGGGTCATTACCGATGATTTCAAAACGTTGTTTAATAGCTTGTATGTTTTCCATGCTCTTCTATGGGTTTCGGGTTTAGCTTAGCTCACTCGGCTTCGCCTTGTATCAAGCTTCAGGTTACTGAAAAGATTATGCCGTATGCATTTCTGAATAACCAATAGCCTCACCAATCAATGTGGTCGAAGTACAATCTGTCACTTTCACCATTACAAAATCACCCGGTTTGTAGTGACCTTTCGGAAAAACCACCGTTGTGTTCTGTGAATTTCTTCCTGACCAATGCTGATCAGATTTTTTAGAGTCTTTTTCTATCAAAACCTCTACGACTTGGCCTACAAATCGTTGCGTACGCTGTAGAGATAACTTTTGCTGTAAATCGATTACTTCTTGCAATCTTCTCTTTTTCACTTCGTCCGGCACATCGTCTTTCATCTTTCTGGCTGCCAATGTCCCCGGTCTTTCTGAATACGCAAACATAAATCCAAAATCATATTGAGCATATTCCATTAACGAAAGCGTGTCTTTGTGGTCTTCTTCTGTCTCAGTCGGGAAGCCCGTAATGATATCCTGAGAAATGCTACAATCGTCAATAATGGTTCTAATCTTATCAATGAGTTGCATATACTCCTCACGAGTGTGCTGACGGTTCATTTCTTTCAAAATTCTCGTACTACCACTCTGAACCGGAAGGTGAATGTATTTACAAACGTTGTGATACTTAGCAATTACGTGTAACACTTCATCGTGCATATCCTGAGGATTCGAAGTCGAGAAGCGGAAGCGCATTTTCGGGAATCTCACCGCACACATCTCTAAAAGTTGCGCAAAGTCAACAGCCGTCGCTTTTTGCATTTCACTGGCCTTAGCAAAATCTTTTTTCAATCCTCCTCCGTACCACAAATAAGAGTCAACATTCTGCCCCAAAAGCGTTACTTCTTTATAACCTTTGTCCCACAAATCTTGGATTTCTTCCAGAATACTTTGCGGATCACGACTGCGCTCACGACCTCTGGTAAACGGAACCACACAGAACGTACACATATTATCACAACCACGAGTGATGGTTACAAAAGCTGTCACTCCGTTGCTGTTCAAACGAACCGGAGAAACATCGCCATACGTTTCGTCTTTCGACAAAATTACGTTGATAGCCTCACGCCCTTCGTCGATTTCTTTTAGCAGATTCGGAATGTCTTTATACGCATCCGGACCCACTACCATATCTACGATTTTCTCCTCTTCCAAAAACTTACTTTTCAAACGCTCTGCCATACAACCCAAAACCCCTACCTTCATACCCGGGTTGATTTTCTTAACGGCATTGTATTGCTCCAAACGCTTGCGAACTGTCTGCTCTGCCTTATCTCGAATCGAACAAGTGTTGACTAAAACCAAATCCGCCTCTTCGAGATTTTGAGTCGTGTTATATCCTTGATTCGCCAAAATAGAAGCCACTACCTCGCTATCAGAAAAATTCATCTGACAGCCGTAGCTCTCTATAAACAGCTTTTTTGTATTGTTTGCGTTTTGTTCCAAAACAAGGCTGGTTCCTTGTCTGTTTTCTTCAATTATCTTTTCCATTGTAACATTCACAAAATTTGTGGGTTGCAAATATACAAAAAACTCTGACAAGATGTCAGAGTTTTTTGGCTTGATTACACTCTAAATTATTTAATCGCGTTTGATATGAATCGCACTAGCCTGAGCTTTCGGGAAAATAGTCAAATCTGCAATTTGAACATTTTCAGGAAGCTCAATAACATTTACAATCGTATGGGCCAGATCTTCCGGCGTTAAAGGCTTATACCCTTCATACACTTTTTCGGCTCTTTCGACATCTCCTTTGAAACGCACCAAAGAGAAATTCGTTTCTACCGCTCCCGGAGCAATGCCTGTAACTTTGATTCCTAGCGGAAGCAAATCGATTCGCATGCCTTTAGTTAAGGTTTCAACAGCTGCTTTAGAAGCACAATATGTAGCTGCATTCACATAAACTTCTTTTCCGGCAATCGAAGAAATATTGATGATTTGACTATTGGCGTTTGTCGGCATATGCGGAAGAACCGCTTTGGTAACATAAATTAATCCTTTCACGTTGATATCAATCATGGCTTCTAAATCTTCTAAATCAGCAGCATCAAAAGTCGCCAATCCGTGAGCATTCCCGGCATTATTTACCAAAATATCTATATTTTGAAAGCCTTCCGGCAGATTGTTGATTTGAGCAAATACTTCTTCTTTGTCCCTTACGTCAAAACAACACGTATGAACAGGAGTTTGCAAAGTAGATTTTAGTTCGTCCAAAACCGATTGGTTTCTTCCGCATAATATAAGTCTATAGTTTTTTTGAGCTAAGGCAACAGCAGTAGCTTTTCCTATACCCGAAGTAGCTCCTGTGATAAGTACGGTCCTCATAAATTATAATTTTATGCAAATTTACTCAAAGTGTT
>Ga0209075_1000920_pt1 | contig 28394 bp, 23 predicted proteins | sample Stecom2011_FD_187523 | JGI IMG/M metagenome (GOLD analysis project Ga0209075, IMG submission 187523) | Agricultural soil microbial communities from Utah to study Nitrogen management - Steer compost 2011 (SPAdes) (version 2) | ecosystem: Environmental > Terrestrial > Soil > Agricultural land...
AGAGCTTTTTGTATCTGGCAGGAACAATCTTGGAATATGAAGGAGGATTAAACGGAAAAGGATTTGTTTTTAATAACCCGAATGCCCAAAGAACTTGTGGCTGCGGGGAAAGTTTTTCATTATAGTCAAAAAGTCACACGGTCGAGAGACTAAAAAAATGACGTTCAATTTTTGACTTTCAAATTTAAATAAAAATGGCAAAATACACAGAAGACGATTTAAAAGTCGAGTTAGAAAATAAAGAATACGAATACGGGTTTTATACTGATATCGAATCGGAGACGTTTCCTATCGGGCTTAGCGAAGATGTCGTTAGGGCTATTTCTGCAAAAAAAGAAGAGCCAGAATGGATGACCGAATGGAGGTTAGAATCGTTCCGAATTTGGAAAGAAATGACCGAGCCAGACTGGGCTAATGTCCACTACGAAAAACCAGATTTTCAAGCAATTTCGTATTATTCAGCACCAAAAAAGAAACCTAGTCTCAATAGCTTAGACGAAGTGGATCCAGAACTTTTAGAAACTTTCAAAAAACTAGGAATTTCTATTGAAGAACAAAAAAGACTTACCGGAGTAGGAGGCGTAGCAGTGGATATTGTGATGGATTCAGTGTCAGTTGCGACTACTTTCAAAAAAACATTGGCTGAAAAAGGAATTATTTTCTGCCCGATTTCTGAGGCAATCAAAGAACATCCGGAATTGGTTCGCAAATACTTAGGAACTGTTGTTCCTCAAAAAGACAATTTCTATGCCGCACTGAATTCGGCTGTGTTTTCTGATGGGAGTTTCTGTTACATTCCAAAAGGAGTAAAATGTCCGATGGAACTTTCGACTTATTTTAGAATCAACCAAGCCGGAACAGGGCAGTTTGAACGTACACTTGTTATTGCTGACGAAGGTAGTTATGTTTCGTATCTCGAAGGATGCACAGCTCCTTCTCGTGATGAAAACCAATTGCACGCAGCTGTGGTAGAACTTATTGCACTTGACGATGCAGAAATAAAATACTCGACCGTTCAGAACTGGTTCCCTGGAAATAAAGAAGGTAAAGGTGGGGTTTTCAACTTTGTGACCAAAAGAGGTATTTGCGAGAAAAATGCAAAAATTTCGTGGACACAAGTAGAAACAGGTTCTGCAGTTACTTGGAAATATCCGTCTTGCATCTTGAAAGGAGATAACTCAGTAGGAGAATTTTATTCGATTGCTGTTACCAACAATTTTCAACAAGCAGATACGGGAACCAAGATGATTCACTTAGGGAAAAATACCAAATCGACTATTATTTCGAAAGGAATCTCAGCTGGGAACTCACAAAACAGCTACAGAGGATTAGTACATATAGGTCCTCGTGCCGAAAATGCAAGGAATTTTTCGCAATGTGATTCGCTACTTATGGGCAACGAATGTGGAGCGCATACTTTCCCTTATATCGAATCGAAAAATCCAACTGCACAAATCGAACACGAAGCTACGACCAGTAAAATTGGTGAAGACCAGGTTTTTTATTGCAATCAAAGAGGAATTGATACCGAAAAGGCAATTGCCCTTATCGTAAACGGATTTTCGAAAGAAGTTTTAAATAAATTACCAATGGAATTTGCTGTAGAAGCTCAGAAATTATTAGAAATTTCGTTGGAAGGTTCTGTAGGATAATATAAACCTGTGTAAAGATAGGTCTAGAAATATAAAGACGAATAAAAGAGCAAGAGCTAAAGTTTTAATAACCTTTAACTCATTAAAAAGAGAAACACAATTTAAAGTAAGTATGACCTAAACTGACAGTTTTTAGAATACTGTTAAGTTTAATAACTCAAACAAGCAATGCTAAAAATAAATAACCTCCACGCAAGTGTGGAAGACAAAGAAATCCTAAGAGGATTAAATTTAGAGATAAAAGCGGGAGAAGTTCACGCAATTATGGGACCTAACGGTTCTGGGAAAAGTACATTAGCCTCTGTGATAGCTGGAAAAGAAGAGTATGAAGTTACTGACGGAGAAATTACACTTGAAGGCGAAGACATCAGAGAGATGGCTCCTGAAGAAAGAGCTCACAAAGGAGTGTTTTTGTCGTTTCAGTATCCTATTGAGATTCCTGGAGTTTCGGTTACAAACTTTATCAAAACTGCTATAAACGAAACCCGTAAAGCCAAAGGACAAGAGGATATGCCAGCCAACGAAATGTTGAAACTCATCCGAGAAAAATCAGAAATGCTGGAAATTGACCGTAAGTTCTTATCTCGTTCGCTCAACGAAGGTTTTTCAGGAGGAGAGAAAAAACGAAACGAAATTTTCCAAATGGCAATGCTTGAACCAAAACTGGCTATTTTGGACGAAACCGACTCCGGTTTGGATATTGATGCACTTAGAATCGTTGCCAATGGAGTAAACAAACTCAAAAGCAAAGATAATGCAGTAGTTGTGATTACGCATTACCAAAGATTGCTGGAGTATATTGTTCCGGATTATGTTCACGTATTGATGGATGGAAAAATCGTAAAATCAGGAACTAAAGAATTAGCTCTTGAACTGGAAGAAAAAGGATACGACTGGATCAAGGAAGAGTTGGTGTAAATTAGTTTGAGGTTTAAAGTTTTAGGTTATGTAACCTGAAACAAAAATAACCTGAAACCTGAAACAAATAAAAATGGCATTACAAGAAAAATTATTATCATCTTTTATGGTGTTCGAAAACAACGCAAGCGTAGACGAAAAGCTACACGATGTGCGTATTTCGGCCATAAAAAACTTTGAAAACAAAGGCTTTCCTACAAAAAAAGAGGAAGCTTGGAAATATACTTCGCTAAATTCGTTGCTAAAAAATAACTTTTCGGTTTTTCCGAAATCTGAAGTTAATATCGGTATAGCTGACGTAAAGCGCTTTTTTATTGACGAAACTGATACTTATAAAGTAGTTTTCGTAAACGGAGTTTTTAATTCGTTTTTATCGAGCACTACACACGACGGAATTGACGTTTGTTTGCTTTCGTCCGCTTTGTCTCATGCCAAATACCGAGCAATAGTCGATAAGTATTTCAACCAAATTGCAATGAAAGACGAAACGCTTACTTCGCTTAATACCGCTTTTGCCTGCGAGGGAGCTTTTATTAATATCCCAAAAAACATGGTAGCGGATAAACCGATTGAAGTGGTTTATTTTTCTACCAAAAATGACGACAAACTGTGGCTGAATCCAAGAAATTTAGTTGTTGTCGGAGAAAATGCACAAGTTCAGATTATCGAAAGACATCAAAGTTTGGACAACGATTTGGTACTTACCAATTCGGTTACGGAGATTTTTGCAGAGCAAAGTGCTGTGGTGGATTATTACAAAATTCAGAATGACGAATTGGAGGCGAATCTGATTGATAACACCTACATTTCGCAACAAGGAAAAAGTAACGTTTCGGTACATACCTTCTCGTTTGGAGGAAATTTGACCAGAAACAACTTGAACTTTTATCATTTCGGTGAGCGAATTGATTCAACCCTGAAAGGAGTTACGATTATTGAAGGAAAACAACACGTTGATCATTATACTTTAGTGCATCATGGTGAGCCAAATTGTGAGAGTCATCAAGATTATAAAGGTATTTTCGGAGGAAGTTCAATTGGAGTTTTCAACGGGAAAATATTTGTAGATAAGATTGCTCAAAAGACCAATGCTTTCCAGCAGAATAACAATGTATTGATGAGCGAGAAAGCAACGATTAATGCCAAGCCTCAATTAGAAATTTTCGCGGATGATGTAAAGTGCTCGCACGGTTGTACTATCGGTCAACTAGATGATAGTGCTTTGTTTTATATGCAACAAAGGGGAATTCCTAAAAAAGAAGCCAAAGCACTTTTGATGTATGCTTTTACTAACAATGTAATTTCGAGTATTAAAATACCTTCCTTGCAAGAGCGAATTACAAAGCTTATCGCTCGAAAATTAGGTGTAGATTTAGGTTTTAAACTGTAACTTAAACAAGTTATATTAGTTAGACCGACAGAATGTATTTTCTGTCGGTTTTTTATTGAAAACCTTATTTAGATTTATTCAAAATAATTTGCGTATTTCTTTTTCTTGCTATACATTTGCAATCTAAAATCAATCTAAATAAGAGTTGTAATGAGTGGGAATAAGTTAGCTATACTTATATCAGGGATTACTTGTTTTGTTACATTTTCACAGGAAATACAAAATGATTCTGTTATTAAACAGCAAGAGATAGAAAACGTGGTTATTACAGGTCAGTTCGAACCTCAATCCATCAAAAAATCGGTTTATAATGTTAAAGTTATTTCTAAGGATGATATCCAGAATCTTGCAGCTAACAATTTAGGAGATGTTCTTAATCAATATCTAAATATTACTGTTACTCCGAATGGACAATCAGGACGATCAACCATTTCGCTCTTCGGATTAGATGCACAATATTTTAAAATTCTCATTGATAATATCCCCTTGGTAACCGACACTGGTTTAGGTAACGAGGTCGATTTAACTCAAATTAATCTTGATGACGTAGAACAAATCGAAATCATCGAAGGAGCGATGGGAGTCACACATGGAGCAAATGCAGTGAGCGGAATTCTGAATATTATTACCAAGAAGAATTCGAAATATCAATGGGAAATTAGCGCAAGTTTGCAAGAAGAAACAGTAGGGAATGAGTTTGAACTTTTTGACGAAGGAAGGCATATTCAAAACCTAAAAATAGCACACAATATTTCGGACAATTGGTTTGTTTCAGTTGGAGCTAACAGAAATGATTTTAAGGGTTACTTTAATGGTAAACAAGGCAAGGACTACTGGCAAAACGATGGAAAAAGAGGGGTAGATTGGCTGCCAAAAGAACAATTGACTACAACGGCTACTATCGGATACCAAAAAAAACAATCAAGATTATTCTACAAGTTTGATTATTTCAATGAAACGGTAGATTATTACAATCCTATTGTGGTTCCCGTAAATAATTATCCCTTTCCGACCACTTACTATTCAAATGATAAACGACTTCCAACCAATCGGTTTTATCATCATATAAATTATTACGGCACCTTATTCTCTGATTTGATATTTAATATCTCAGCTTCACATCAAAAACAACAAAGAGAAGAAGAAAAGTTTAATTATTATCTTCTGGAAAGAGAAGAACGCAACAATATCAAAGAGGTCTTTCATTCTAACGAAGTTTTCTATTCTACCGGAACAGTCACCAATTTTATTAAAAACAACGACAAGTTTGATTTTCAATTAGGATATGAATTGGTTAACGAGAACAGCTTTGCTGATGCAACTTCAGGAATGTTTAGAGATGACGAACAACAAGCTGTAAACATTAGAAAACGAATCGAAAACTATGATATTTTTGCAATTTCTGAAGTTCATCTAACTGATAGATTTTCTCTTCGTCCCGGTTTTAGATATTCTTTTCAATCTCAATTTGACAACCAACATGCTTATTCCGTAGCGGCTCGTTATTTATTGAATTACGGACTAGAGGCTCGACTCTCGGGAGGAAAATCTTTTCGTACACCTAACTTTAGTGAGCTCTATACTTATTTTGTAGATTCTAATCATAACGTACAAGGAAACCAAGCGCTCACTCCAGAGCAAAGCACTTACTTTGAAATTAATGCTAAAAAAACCACTTATTTTGATTCAGACTTAAGTCTTTATAACAGTTTGACCTCAGGTTACATGGAAGTAAACGATAAAATTAGCATGCTTTTAATAAGTAGTAATCCCATACAACAATTCCAATATATAAACGTAAATAACTATAAAATGTGGAACCTTTCGACCGACAACAGCATCCGATATCAGGATTTCAATTTTTCAGCTGGGTTAGCATTTATAGGTATTTCGCAACAACTCGGAACCGGAGCTTTAGGGACAAATTCAGACGATAAATTCTTATATACTTTCAACATAAATACAGCAGCGAGTTATAATATTCAGAAATGGAATACAATGATTTCTGTGTATTTTAAACACAACGGTAAAGTACAGCAATTTACTGGTGATATAAATGATGCTTCGCAGTTTGTTCTTTCAGAAATAGAATCTTACAATTGGCTTGATGCCTCGGTTAAAAAAGTTTTCATGGACGGAAAAATTGAACTTATGGCAGGAGCGAGAAACTTGCTGAATATAACTGAAGTGCAAAGTACTACAGCTCCAGGAGTTGGAGGTAATGCCCATGCAGGATCAATAAGCAACATGATGTTGGGCTATGGAAGATCTTATTTTTTAAAACTAACGTATAACCTTAATTTTTAAATATTTATATATCATGAAAAGAAGTATTTTAATTCTATCATTTTTACTATTTGCCATAGTCGGTTGTAGTGATGACGACAACAAAGGTGGCGCGGCCACTTCCATTAGCTTTGCGATACCTTCGGTGAATCTTACAGACGAAGTGACTACTGTAGGAATTTCATTCTCAAAACCTACTACTTCTGCAGGAACTATTACAATTAAGGTAGTAGAAACCGAAGCAGAACACGGAGTTGACTATACGACTGTACCAGCTGTTGCTCTTACTACGTTAAATATTGAGTTTGATTCAGGCGTATCACAAGTGACTTTTGATTTCAATAAACTTATTCCTGCTTTTGAAGGACAGGTAAAAAACGTAGAATTTACTATTACAGATGTTTCGACAGGATATGAAATCGTAGGAAATACCACTACAATTCTTAATTTTAATGAATCGGCATTGGTTGGGAATTCTTTATCTCCTGAAGTTGGAGGACCGAGTCAAGCCAATCAAGTTTATATTGATTTGAGTAGCGGTGCTATGACAACTGTTCCAAGAGTTTCTTGGGATTTAGGTTTTTATTCTGGTGATGAATTCAGAGTTATTTTGAATAATTCTGTAAAAATGTCGACTAAATCAATGGGAAATTCCGATATGACTGCAGTAGTGGCTCAAGACGACTCAATGCTTATCGTCCAAGGAGCAGGTAATGTTGAGCAAGTAGATAATCCTTCGGGGATAATCACAGGAACTGCTATTACAGAGATTTCAGAAAATGAAGAGGACAATTATGTTTATTTGATTAATTTAGGAAGTAATCCTTCTGAAAATGCTCCAGTTTTAGGGTCAGTTGCTGCTGATACCGGATCGCATAGAGGATGGAAAAAAGTAAGAATTCTTAGAGACGGAACAGGATATAAAATTCAGTATGCAGATTTAAATGCAACTTCTTATAACGAAGTGTCAATTGCAAAAAATGTTGCGTATAACTTCACATTTTTTAGCTTTGATTCTGAATCAATCGTAAACGTTGAACCTGAAAAAGACAAATGGGATATTAACTTTACGACCTTTACAAACGTAGTAAACTTTGATGTTCCACGACCTTATTTCTATCCAGATTTTGTAACTAATAACAGTAGAGGTGGAGCTATGGTTTATAGTGTTTCTACAGATGATATTTCTTATGACAACTTTTCGTTGAGCGATGTTGATAATTCTAAATTCATAGAAGATCAAAGAGGTATTGGTTCGTCTTGGAGAGGAACTAGCGCAATGGGACCAAACGGACTTCCGTTATCTCAGTTCGTTCTGAAAGATGAAGTTTTTTATGTGCTAAAAGATCCGGCAGGAAATTTATATAAAATAAAAATGACAGAAGGGGCTTTGCCAAATCTAGAGAGAGGGCATCCTACTTTTCAATATGCATTATTATAAATAGTTATTAGTGATTTTTAGTAATAAAGCCGAGTTTTTAAAGCTCGGCTTTATTGTAAATAGTAGTTTTTAGGTTTTATTAATTAGGCCGAAATTCAAAAATAAAATTCCTTATATTTGTAGTTAATATAAGGTCATAAACCAATGCAAAAACAAAAAAACATTGCTATTGTAGGCTCTGGATTAGTCGGTACACTACTTGCAATTTATCTTAAAAAAGCAGGACATAAAGTATCGGTTTATGACCGAAGCCCTGATATAAGAACCATCGAATTTTCAGGACGCTCCATCAATTTAGCAATGTCAGACAGAGGCTGGAGAGCTTTGGAATACATCGGAATTGCAGATGAAATCAAAGAAATTGCAATCCCGATGGAAAAAAGAGCCATTCATATAGGAGAAAACCCTGTGAATTTTCAGTACTACGGAAAAGAAGGTGAAGCTATTTATTCGATTTCCAGAGGAGTGCTCAACCGAAAAATGATAGACATGGCAGAAGGGTTCGGAGTAGAATTTTTCTTTGAACAAAAGGTTTGGGACGTAACGCTTTCTACTGCAACACTACATATAGGAGAGACAGAAAGAGAGGAATGGAAGGATGTGAATTTTGATATTGTTTTTGGAGCAGATGGGGCTTTCTCGAGGGTTCGTCACCGAATGCAACGTCAGAGTATGTTCAATTATTCGCAAGAATTCCTGTCAATCGGATACAAAGAGTTGAATATTCCTGCTACTGCTAACGGAGACTTTATCATAGATAAAAACTCACTTCATATCTGGCCAAGAGGCGAATATATGTTATCTGCCTTGCCAAATCTTGACGGAAGTTTCAACGCCATTTTGTTTATGCCTTTTGAAGGAGAAAATTCGTTCGAAAAACTCAAAACTACAGAAGGTGTACAACGTTTTTTTCAAGAAAAATTTCCTGATACCATTGAGGTAATGCCAAAATTGATAGAAGATTTCTTTAAAAATCCAACTAGTTATTTGGTTACGATGAGGTGTTTTCCGTGGACATATAAAGATAAGGTAGCGCTAATTGGAGATGCTTCGCATGCTATTGTTCCGTTTTACGGACACGGGATGAATGCAGGTTTGGAAGATATTACAATTCTAAATCAAATGATGCAGAAATACGGAGATGATTGGGAAATGATTTTCAAAGAATACGAAAAAGAACGCAAACCCAATGCGGATGCTATTGCAGAACTTTCGTACCGGAATTTTATGGAAATGAGCTCAGATACAGCAGATGAAAACTTTTTACTGCGCAAGAAAATTGAGAAACTATTTTCAGAAAAATATTCCGAGTTGTGGCAACCCTTGTATAGTATGGTAACTTTTTCGAGTGATAAGACCTATAATGAAGCATTGCAAATCGGGGATAAACAAAAAGACATTATGGACCAAGTGATGCAGATGGAAAATATTTCAGAAAAATGGGATAGTTTGGAAGTTGAAAATAAAATTTTAGAACTCTTGAAAACTCAAAAATAAAATGAGAAAGTCGATTGTAATTCTACTTTTTTTGGCCTTAGCATTATCTTCTTGTATGGGTACAAAATATGCATCAACCGGTTACTTAACTTCAAAAGCTAATACAGAAGAGACCTCAGATCCTGCTGTTCAGTATAGCAAAATAAACATTGAAGATTTAGATAACATTTCTCAAGAAGACGTTGATCTTCCTATAACAGAGGTTAAAAGTGATTCTCATACGTCGAATTTAGCAGATTTTATCATCGAAAACGCTTCAGATAATCTTGGAGTGAGGTATAGGTTTGGAGGAACCAATAAATCAGGTTTTGATTGTTCGGGACTAGTTTTCACATCATTCAAGGCTTATGATATCACCTTGCCCCGATCGTCTTATGAAATGGCACAATACGGGATGAAAATCAAAGAATCTGAAGCCCAAAAAGGCGATTTAGTTTTCTTTATTACGAATGGTGGAAGACGCATTAATCATGTGGGAATCGTCACTGAAGTGCTTGATGATGAAATAAAGTTTATTCATTCTTCGACCCAGCTCGGAGTGATAATATCTTCGACCAAAGAACCGTACTACAAAAAGAATTTTGTGAAAATACACAGAGTATTATAGACCAAAAAATAAGAGAATAAAAAAACGCTTACCACAAAAGGTAAGCGTTTTTTGTTCTAATCGGTAATTTCATCTCCTTTTTCATCAAAGAAATGGTATTCTAAAAACGTGTAAGCATCACGAGGTATAATTTTTATCCATTTTTTGTGTTCAAAAAACCATTTTGAACGTAAGGATGGAAAACCTTTGGTTAGATATGCAGCTACAAAAGGATGTACGTTGAGATTTATCTTTTTGTGATTCTGCACAATGCTTTCTAAATCTGTTCTGATTTTGTCGATAATCAGAATCGGAGCTTCAATTTCTCCACTTGAGTTATTCGGATCAGTCTCTTCAGTCTTAATATTTACTTCAGGACGAACCCGCTGTCTTGTAATCTGAATGAGTCCAAATTTGCTCGGAGGCAAAATTTTGTGTTTTGCCTTGTCGTCGCTCATTTCTTCTCTGAGATAATCGTATAGTTTTTTACGATTATCTGTGTTTTGCATATCAATGAAATCGACAACGATGATTCCTCCCATATCTCTCAGACGAAGCTGCCTTGCAATTTCGGAAGCAGCAATCATATTTACTTCCAACGCAGTTTCTTCTTGATTTTGAGATTTGTTTGAGCGATTACCACTGTTTACATCAATCACATGAAGTGCTTCAGTATGCTCAATAACCAAATAGGCTCCTTTGTTCATTGAGACGGTGCGTCCAAAAGAAGTTTTTATCTGTCTTTCGATATGGTATTTCTCAAATAACGGAAGTTCTTTTGACTGATAATGTTTAACAATCGAAGCTTTTTCTGGAGCAAATTCTTGCAAATACTCTTTGGTCTGATAATACAACTCTTCGTCATCTACGTAAATTCCCGTAAATGAATCGTTGAACACATCTCTTAAAATAGATGAAGCTCTGTTTACTTCTCCCAAAACTTTTGAAGGTTGATGTGCAACTGGAATCAGTTTGCTCATTGCAACCCATTTGCTGAGTAGATTTTGAAGATCTTTATCGAGTTCTGCAACTTTTTTACCTTCTGCTACAGTCCTGATAATTACTCCAAAACCTTTTGGTTTTATGGATTGTACAAGACGTTTAAGTCGGTCTTTTTCTTCTTTTTCTTCTATTTTTTGTGAGATAGAAACCCTGTCCGAAAAAGGAATCAGGACAACGTATCTTCCTGCAAGAGATATCTCTGAGCTTATACGAGGTCCTTTGGTAGAAATCGGTTCTTTGACAACTTGTACCAAAATAGACTGATTAGCACTTAATACATCTGTAATCGTTCCGTTTTTGTTTATTTCCTTCTCGAAAGAAAAACTTTTGAGTGAGAAATCTTTTGTTTTACCTGTGCTTACAAGTTTTATGAACTTCACCAAAGAGGGTAGGTTCGGACCCAAGTCATGATAATGTAGGAAAGCGTCTTTTTCGTATCCAATATTTACAAAGGCAGCATTAAGTCCCGCTACTGGTTTTCGTATTTTGGCAAGAAAAATATCTCCAACATTAAAGGAATTTCCCGTTTCCTGATTGTCCTCTTCTTTGTGTAATTCTATTAGTTTTCCATCTTTTAATAAGGCAAAATCTACCGCATTAGAATCTGTTCTTACAATCAATTCTTTATTCATTGCTGCAAATTTTTATCCGAACTTATATATAGTTCAAAATTTAAGGTGTATAGCTTAAGGTTAGATTGCTCTATTTTCTGGCAATGAGAACTTTTAACTAAATGAACTTTAAATCTGAAACAACAAGCCCAGATGGATTAATAATTTTTACAGGTATTTTAACCCGAAGGTACAAGGGAAAATCGTCTTGGACCTTTTTCAAAGAACTTAAAATAAAACCGAAAAAGTAGTACAAGACTACTTTTTCTTTTTGTGACGATTCGCTCTTGATCTTTTTTTGCGTTTGTGAGTCGAAATCTTATGTCTTTTTCTTTTTTTACCGTTTGGCATAATCTGTAAGTGTTTCGGTTAATAATCTAATTAGTTTACAGGAATCTCTGTGTTGTTTTTTACGCTTTCTACAAATACTTTTGCAGGCTTGAAAGCAGGGATGTTGTGAGCAGGAATTTTGATAGTGGTGTTTTTGGAGATGTTTCTTCCTGTTTTTTCAGCTCTTGTCTTGATGATAAAACTTCCGAATCCTCTCAAATAAACATTGTCTCCTGATTCTAATGAAGCTTTAACTTCTTCCATAAAAGATTCTACTGTAGCTTGTACTTCGCCTTTCTCTAAGCCTAGTTTTTCAGAGATTTTCGCTACGATATCTGCTTTAGTCATTTTGATATATATTAAAAGTGTTATTATTTTTTTCGGCTTGCAAATATACAAATTAAATAAACATATTCTCAAACTTAATTGCCGAAAATTTAACTTGTTAGCTCAAAATATTTTTTTTAAATCAGTTAATTACCAATTCAGAAATATTAGATGAGATAAAAACTGAAAAATAATTGCGAATTAAACACTAAAATTGTAATTTTGTACATCACAATGTGAATTGTTTTTATGAGTGATATCGTGAAGATTGTTGAGGAACTTGAAAAAAAAATCAAAAAAGTACTTTCCAAGATAGATGATTTGGAAAAAACAAACGAATCATTACGTTCAGAATTATCGTTTTACCAGCATCGATTTAGTCAGACTGAAGTCGAAACCGAACAACTGAACAAACAAATTGAAACTCTGAAAACAGCCAATACATTGTTGGGCAGTGAAGATTATAAAAGAGAAACTAAAACTAAAATAAATTCGATTATTCGAGAAATAGATTATTGTATAGCACAACTCTCTGATTAGTAATGAGTGAACAACTGAAAATTAAAATATCAATCGCAGACCGGGTTTATCCACTTACGGTGGATTATTCCCAAGAAGAAGCACTTCGAACGGCTTCTAAAAAAATTGATGCTATGATCAAACAGTTTGAACAAAATTATGCAGTAAGAGATAAACAAGACGTACTTGCGATGTGTGCACTGCAATTTGCCTCTCAAATCGAGCAAAAAACAATAGATACTGTATCAGTAAATGAAGACACTCAAAACAAACTTGTGGAGATGAACGAGTTGCTGACACAATACCTAGAACGTTCTTAAACAGAAAAAAGCACTGCCTGCATTAGGATTTTATTATTGATAAACTCAACAATTACAAATTAAAAATAGGTGAATCGTTGTAGCAAAAATAAGCTGTTCTCGAAACAGAAATTTGACCTATAAGTTAGCCTAAAACTTGTCTCTACGAGTTTATTCAGTCACTCCTTATGCAGGCTTTTTTATATAAACACTTTACAGAAAATAAACAAAAATGGACAGTACATTATTAATAGTTGGTAGTTCGGCAGTCGGATTGATCTTGGGTTTTGCAATAGCAAAATATTTAGAAAAAAATAACGCATCAAGCTACATTAAAAACGCAAAAAAAGAAGCAGGGTCAATTCTGAAAGATGCCAAAATTGAATCTGAATCCATCAAGAAAGACAAAATTCTTCAAGCAAAAGAAAAGTTTATTGAGCTAAAATCAGAACATGAACAAGTGATTCTCAATCGTGAGAAAAAAATGGCAGAAGCCGAAAAAAGAACTCGTGATAAAGAATCTCAAGTATCGAATGAATTGGGTAAAACCAAAAAACTGAACGAGGAAATCGATAAGAAGATAGTTGATTATGACAACAGATTGGGAGCTTTGGAGAAAAAGCAAGAAGAAGTTGACAGAATGCATAAAAGCCAGATAGAACAACTTGAGGTAATTGCAGGACTTTCAGCAGAAGATGCTAAAGAACAACTTATCGAAAGTCTAAGAAATGAAGCGAAAACTGAAGCCATGTCTTTTATCCAAAGCACCATGGAAGAGGCTAAACTGACTGCTCAGCAAGAAGCAAAAAAAGTAATTATCAATACCATTCAGAGAGTTGGAACAGAAGAGGCAATCGAAAATTGTGTTTCTGTTTTCAACATCGAATCAGATGATGTAAAAGGAAGAATTATCGGTAGAGAAGGACGTAATATCAGAGCTTTAGAAGCTGCAACAGGAGTGGAAATCATCGTAGATGATACTCCCGAAGCAATTATCCTTTCGTGTTTTGACCCAGTTCGTAGAGAAATTGCGAGATTGGCTCTTCATAAATTAGTTACCGATGGCCGTATTCACCCTGCTAGAATCGAAGAAGTAGTAGCAAAAACAGCCAAACAAATTGATGACGAAATCATAGAAGTAGGTAAACGTACGGTAATCGAACTTGGAATTCACGGATTACATCCAGAACTCATCAAGACTGTAGGTAGAATGAAATACCGTTCGTCTTACGGGCAAAACCTGTTGCATCACTCTCGTGAAGTTGCCAAATTATGTGGTATTATGGCAGCAGAATTAGGATTGAATGCAAAAATGGCTAAAAGAGCAGGATTATTACATGATATCGGAAAGGTTCCAGAAACAGAAAGCGAACTTCCACACGCAATTTTAGGAATGCAATGGGCTGAGAAATATGGTGAAAAGCCAGAAGTTTGTAACGCTATCGGAGCTCACCACGATGAAATTGAGATGACAAGTATGCTTTCTCCGATTGTTCAGGTATGTGATGCGATTTCGGGAGCAAGACCAGGAGCAAGACGTCAAGTTTTAGATTCGTATATCCAACGTTTGAAAGACCTTGAAAATATTGCGTATGGCTTCCAAGGTGTGAAAAATGCTTATGCTATTCAGGCGGGCCGTGAGTTGAGAGTTTTAGTAGAAAGCGAAAAAGTTTCTGACGAAAAAGCAGCAAACCTATCGTTTGAGATTTCTCAAAAAATTCAAACTGAAATGACTTATCCAGGACAAGTAAAAGTAACGGTAATCAGAGAAACAAGAGCAGTAAACGTTGCGAAGTAATTTATAAATAAATAACTCCAATAGAGTTTAGACTCTGTTGGAGTTAAAACTAAAAAAAGCTCAGAATTTCTGGGCTTTTTTGTTTGTAATAACTTTAGCGAAATTATTTATTGCTTGAAATAATAAGATTACCATTTTGTTTTCCAACAAAAATTTCAGGTATAGCATCACTTCGTTCAAAAACTGCTTCTGCTTTTACTTCTTTTTTGTTGTGGTTTGTTTCTGAACTCTCGATAAGTGAAATTTTGATTTTTGTAATTTCCCTGTTTTTGTTGCGCTTCAGATTTGAAACTTTCATTTGAATTCCTTTTTCTTTTAGTTGAGATTTAAAAGATTCAATATCCGAATCTAAAGAGCTTTTGTTGATGATGAAAAAGTTTTCTTGCACACCTGAAATATTAATTTTATCCTCCGATATTCTCTTATTTCGTCTTTCTTCTAACTCTATTTTTCTTTCCTCTAATGCCTGTCGTCTTTCTTCTGCTCTTTGCCGAATATTTTGAGCTCTTTCTTTGAGTTCTTCATCAGAACGTCCTGATCTTTCTTGCGCTTGTCTCTCTCTTTCTCTTAACTGGGCTTCTCGCTGTTTTAAACGCTCTTCATTTTCTTTCAGTGGATTCTTGTTATCGTCTAGATTTATAATTTTTCCTTCAATTATAATAGCTCCGTCTTTAGCTTTATTGCCAAATTTTTTTACAGCCGATTTTTTGTCATAATAAGTAATTGTTCCTGTAGTTTCAAACGATACAACATCTTTTTTACGGGCTTCTTTTCCATTCAAAATAACCAACGGATTTTCTCCCATTCTTTTAGATATTAGCTCTTTGTTTTTAAGAACATCTTTTGCTTCTTCCCAAGAACCAGTTTGCAGAATAAACTTTTCTCGAATGGAGTCTTTCTCCATAGTTTCTGAAGTATTATTTTCTAAAATTAGTTTTACATCTTCCCAAGAATTGCTTTTAACAGTAACCCTATCTCCTGTAGATTGATTCATATATTCATTTGGATTTTTTGTTAAATCCTTAACCCAAACAAGCGTATCTGCACGAATCATTGTCGCTTCTCCTTGGTTGCCTTGATAAAAAACTTCTTTTGATGTGTTTTCTTTCTCTTGTGCTACAACTTTAGTTTGAAATTGCATGACAAACACGACTAATACCGGAAGCACAAAAGTGTACTTGATGATATTTACTTTTTTAGATTGTTTTTTGTTCAGCATAATGATTCTTTTTTTGATTAAAGGTTGAAAAAACGGATTAGCCAAAGCTAAATTCTTTGGATTGATTGTGATTTTAAGTAAGGTTTTTTGGTAATTTATTTTGTTTTCGGATGTTTTAACGGCTTGACTATCGGCTATAAATTCCAGATTTTGCTGAATGGCTTTTTTATAAAACCACACCAACGGATTGAGCCAAAAAACAATCGAAAATAATTCAGATAAAATAATATCAAACGAATGTTTTTGTGTGCAATGAATTTTTTCATGTGTGATGATGTTTTGCAATTCTTCACGTGAAAAAGCCGAACTGTCAAAAGCAATATAATTGAAAAACGAAAAAGGAGTTGTGACATTTTCACTATCAATAAATCGGAATCCGTTTTGCTTTTGAATTGGAGATTGATGCAGGATGTTGTATAATGATAAACTACTCAAAACAAATTTTATTAGGAAAAATAATATTCCCAAAACATAAATTCCTGCACCAATATAGTTCCAATTTATTTCGATTTGTTGTACTTCGGTATTTATGTTACTAGGCATGAGGTCGTTATAAAAATCAGAAAGTACTAATGACTCTGGCACGATGGTAGGTGAGGGGTCTATCCATACTGTTTTGGTAACGGTAAGGAGTGGTAGAATCAGAGAAGTAATCAGCCCGAGAAGTAAGAACAGCCGGTTTTTTACAAAAAAAGTTTCTTTTTTGAGTAATAAATGGTAACTCAAATAAAAGAGCGAAAGCAGTACGAATACTTTCAAGAAGTAAAAGATAAGTGTTTCCATAGTTTTATTTTTTAGTATCTATCATTTTTAGTATTTCACGCAAATCTTCTGCACTGATTTTTTCTTCTTTGGCAAACATCGAAACCATGTTTTTGTACGAGTTGTTAAAATAGTTTTCGATAGCGTTGCTCATAAACTTTCTACTGTATTCTTCTTTGCTTATCAGAGGAAAGTACTGATGGGTGTTTCCGAAGCTTTTGTGCGAAACAAAACCTTTGTCTTCTAAAATCCGAATGATAGTCGAAAGCGTATTGTAATGAGGCTTATCTTCCTGGAATTCCTCTAGCATTTCTTTGACAAATGCTTTTTCTAGTTTCCATAAAACTTGCATTACTTCTTCTTCTTTGTTGGTTAATTTTTGCATGGCTTGTTTTAAGTTTAATCTATTAAAATGTATTTCGATACAAATATATAACTGGTTTTTTAGTTATACAACTATTTGTTTAGTTTAATAACGAAAAAGTTAGTTTGTTATTGTATTGACGGTAAACTTTTTTGTGATAGTTAATAAGCCAAGACTTTTATTCTTTCCTGCTTAAATTGATGTCTTTAATAAGTTGAAAAACAACTTGGTATTGTTTACCTAATATATTGCTTTTGTCTAATCCGAAAGAATCCTGTTTTTTTATGCAAATCGTCTTAAGAAGTACGCATTTAAGATCATTCCATGATTCCTAAAACGATAAGAAGTGTAGCAGTGCAGGGTTTATGAAACAAGGAATTGAAATAACTTACAATCAATATCAGTCACTTTTAAAGTAGTTTGAAAAAAAACTGTAAATTAGCCCGATAAAATATTTTTGATGGAAAAAAGCACTTCTCAAAAGAAAAAACTTGCCTTACACTGGAAGATTATTATTGGAATGTTATTGGGTGTTATTTGGGCATTGATATCAAGTTCAATGGGTTGGAGCGACTTCACGCTTCGTTGGATTGACCCTTTTGGCACTATATTTATTAATTTATTGAAACTCATTGCGGTCCCGTTGGTACTTTTTTCAATCATCAGTGGTATTGCTACTTTAGGTGATACCGGAAGTCTCGGAAAAATGGGAGGGAAAGCCTTAATTATTTTTGCGTTGACGAGTTTTATAGCTATCGGAATCGGATTGTTTTTAGTGAATATCCTCAGTCCGGGAAGTCAGATTAATGAGGAGAGCTTGATAGACAATCGACTGGATTATGAAATATGGGTCAATGAACAAGGTTACCAAATTAAAGACGGAATACATTATTTACAGATGCCCGAACATCAAGAACGAGTTGCAAAACTCATGGAATCTTCGGGAAGAGAGGTTCAGGATATAGCCATTAGCAGTAGAATCGAAACGGCACATCAGGTCAAAGAAGCAGGCCCCCTGCAGATGCTTGTTGATATCGTTCCAGAAAACTTTTTTCATTCGTTATCAAACAATACATTGATGCTGCAAATTATATTTTTCGGAATTTTTTTCAGTGTTGCCCTTTTGTTTATTCCAAAAAAACAAGCCAAACCTGTCATTAATCTTATCAACGGACTTTTGGCAGTGTTCCTGAAAATGGTAGATTTTGTGATGCAGGCCGCTCCGTTTTTTGTCTTTGCTTTATTAGCGGGTGTGGTTAGCAAGATGGCTGGAGATGACATCGGGAAAGTAGTGCAGATTTTTAAAGGATTGTCGTGGTATACAGGAACGGTTTTGTTGGGCTTGTTGACAATGATCTTTATAGTATACCCGTTGTTGATTAAATTTATTTCCAAAAAAATCCCGTATCGCGGATTTTTTAAAGCGATGGGACCAGCACAAGCATTAGCATTTTCTACTTCTAGTAGCGCTGCTACGCTTCCGGTAACTATGGAATGTATTCAGAATAATTTAGGGATAGACAAGAAGGTTGCGGGATTTGTATTACCGATTGGAGCCACTATTAATATGGATGGAACCAGTATGTATCAGGCTATTGCTGTTGTGTTTTTGGCACAATTACACATGATAGACCTTACCCTAGGACAGCAATTAATTATAGTATTGACAGCTACTTTGGCTTCGATAGGAGCTGCGCCTGTACCGAGTGCTGGATTGGTAATGTTGATTGTCGTGATGGAATCCGTAGGGCTAAATCCAGCATGGATTGCTATTATTTTTCCGGTAGATCGCCTTTTGGATATGGTCCGTACTGTGGTTAATGTAAGTGGTGACGCTTTGGTGTGTACTGTTATTGCCAAAGGCGAAAACCTGATTCATTATGACGAAAACAAAGATCCCTCGGCTACCTTCGATTTGGATTCGGAATAGAAAACTATACTAATCAGAAAAAATAAACAAGCCTCAGTAATTTTTGAAAATTGCTGAGGCTTGTGATGTATAGAAATCTGAATTTATTTTCTTTTTCTCGTACTATAATAAACCCCGCCTCCGATAAGCAGCATCATAATAAGAGAACTGGCAAGAGCAATAGAACTTCCGGTTTTTACGACTTGTGGTTCGAATCGGAATTCAATTGTATGATTTCCTTTCGGGATTTGCAAAGCCCTTAAAGTGTAATTTACTTCAAAGACTTCGGTTTGGTTTCCGTCTATGGTTGCAATCCAGCCTTTCGGATAATAGATTTCAGAGAAAACCGCCAATCCGTCATTTTGGTTTTGAGATTCGTATTTTAAATAGTTTGGCTTGTAAGTAACTAATTGAATGTGTGCTAATGAATCCTTTTTGAAATTTCCCATTGATTTTATTGACATCGCATTGTTAGAAGCAAAACTAATTACCGCTTCGTCTTTGAGGTTTAATTTTTCCAATGTTTTCATTTCCTCATCAGCTGAATCTACAATCTTAATTTCATTTACAAACCAAGCATTTCCGTACGCTTCATCATTTAAAAGAGGAATGGGATTTCCTTCTTCATCCGAATCTATGATATATTTTACGTTAAGCATATTCAGAACTTCCTGATTGCCTTTTGCAATTTGGTAATCGTATAATTCCTGAATTTTCTTTGGTTTTACAGCACTGTATCCTCCGATGGAATGATGAAAATATGAAGCTCTGGCACTGCTCATTCCTCCCTGCAATTCAAAAACTCTGAAATGTGAAGTATCTTCTAAAATCATTTTATCTAAAGGACTTGCCTGAAAAGGTTCCTGCATTTTGTAGCTTTCGACAAAGCTGTCTTCGTTTACGTAATTTTTCCCAACAAAAAACAAATCTCCAACCATCAGAATTCCGATAAGGATAATAGCAACGTTTGTTTTGAGTTTGTCTTTGTGGAATAATACCAAAATTAATCCGGAAAAAGTAACCAGCAAAATACTGCGTATCAAATCAGCTGAATACATTTGAGATCTATCAGATTGCAAAGCTTCCATGAATCCGTATCCGAAAGAGTTATCCTGAACAATTTGATTCAAATAATTAATTAAATATTCATCATTCGGAGAGGTAAAATTGAACATTCCTTTTCCGAAAAGAAGTACTACAAGTAATCCGAGCGTTATAGCTCCGGCTTTTTTGAGCGAATCCCACTGCTCTTCTTTACTTGCTTTCAGAAAAGAAGACAAGCCTAAAATAGCTAAAACCGGAATACACAATTCCAAAATCACCTGAATCGAAGAAACCGCTCTGAATTTGTTATACATCGGTACATTATTAATGAAAAAATCAGTCAATAACGGAAAATTCTTTCCCCATGAAAGCAAAAGCGAAAGTACAGCTCCCGCTACAAAAACATATTTTATTTTTCGCTTTTCAACGAATAAAGCCAAAACAAAAAGGAAGAAAACCACCGCTCCGATATAGGCTGGAGCCGCAACAATAGGTTGATCACCCCAATAGGTTCTTCCGAAATTATCCCGAAGTTGACCGATATATTCATTCGGAACACCTTGTTTTACCAAATATTGATGAACTTCTGATTTTTCGTCTAATTTTTCGGAATTTCCTCCTCCAAAAAGTCGGGGAGCGATAAGATTCAGACTTTCTGCTTTTCCGTAACTGTATTCGGTAATGTATTCGTAAGACATTGCATTACTCGAATTCTTCGGGCTTCCGTCCGGATTGGTGGTCAGTTCGCTATTACTTCTGGTACTTATTTTAGCATATTCTGAAGTGGCCATAAGGTTAGTAGCGTTCGCTCCAATGGCTAAAATTCCTGCAACGACAAATACTCCGACAATTTTCGCAAGTGCTTTATATTCTTTGACTTTGATAAATAGATAGCTATAATAAATTCCGATAATCAACAGTAAAAACAAAAGATAATAGGTCATCTGGAAGTGATTGGCCTGAATTTCCAGCGCTGCTGCTACCATAGTGAGCAATCCGCCTACAATATATCTTCGTTGGAAGACGAGTAAAACTCCAGCCACAACCAAAGGCATATAAGCGATTGCGTGAGCTTTTGCGTTGTGTCCGACTCCCAGAATAATTATCAGATAAGTCGAAAATCCGAAAGCCAAAGCTCCAATAAAGGCCTTTAATGGCTTGATTCGTAAAGCTAACAGTAATACATAAAAACCTATGAAATACAAAAACAAATAATCAGCAGGACGAGGCAAAAAACGTAAAACCGAATCTAAACTTTTTACATAATTATGAGGATATTTCGCACCCAACTGATATGTAGGCATTCCCCCAAAAGCAGAATTTGTCCAATAGGGTTCTGTGTTTTCTGCTTGTCGGAAGTCGTTTTGTTCTTTTGCCATTCCGATATATTGCACAATATCAGATTGATAGATTTCTTTACCTTGCAGAACAGGATAAAAGTAGATAAGAGCAACAACTACAAAGCCTAGAAAAGCTAGAATATGAGGGATGAATTTTTTCAGTTTTTCCATAAGATGTATTTATAGTTTACAAATGTAACGAAATTTATAACTTTGATACTAATCTAATAAAAAACGAAAACTATGATTTTAACCACCACACATACCATCGAAGGAAATCCGATAAAAGAATACAAAGGAATCGTAACGGGTGAAACCATTATCGGAGCAAATGCTATTAAAGATTTTATGGCAGGATTAACCGATTTTTTCGGAGGACGTTCGTCCACTTATGAAAAAGTGTTGATTGAAGCTAAAAATACAGCTCTGGTAGAAATGCAACAAAGAGCTCAAGCTATGGGAGCAAATGCTGTTGTGGGAATCGATTTGGATTATGAAACTTTAGGTAGTAACGGAGGAATGTTGATGGTAACTGCAAGTGGTACAGCTGTTGTGATTTAGCCGTATTACATTGATTGTTGTTTTTGTTTGTAAAGTTATACAGAAACTTTTTATTATTTCTGTTGTAAGGTATATCTTTGCTTTTTAATAGAAATTAACAATGCAACAACTAACACAACTAACTGCAATTTCTCCAATTGACGGGAGATATCGAAACAAAACACAAGATTTAGCACCTTATTTTTCGGAAGAAGCACTCATTCGGTATAGAGTACTTGTCGAAATAGAATATTTTATTTCTCTTTGTGAGCTTCCTTTACCGCAACTTAAAGGAGTCGACAAAAGTTTGTTTGACTCACTTCGTGAGATTTATAGAAACTTTTCTTCTGAAGATGCCTTGGCTATCAAAGAAACTGAAAAAACTACCAATCATGATGTAAAAGCAGTTGAATACTTCATCAAAGATGCTTTTGATCGATTGAATTTATCACAATACAAAGAGTTTATCCATTTCGGATTGACCTCTCAAGATATCAACAACACGGCTATTCCTCTTTCGACTCAAGAGGCTTTTCAGGATGTATATCTAAAACTATTAATAAAACTCGTAGCGAAGCTAAAAGAATTAAGCATCGAGTGGGCAGACATTCCGATGTTGGCTCGAACGCACGGACAGCCAGCTTCTCCAACCCGTTTGGGTAAAGAAATTGGAGTTTTTGTAGAAAGATTGGAGGAGCAAATGCGATTGCTTTTCAATATCCCGTTTGCTGCTAAATTTGGAGGAGCAACAGGAAATTATAATGCACATAAAGTCGCCTATCCTGAAGTGGATTGGAGGGCTTTTGGACAGAAATTTGTAGAGGAAACCCTTGGACTTCATCATTCATTTCCGACTACACAAATAGAACATTACGACCATTTTGCAGCTTTTTTTGACGCACTAAAACGAATCAATACTATAATTATTGATTTAGACAGAGATATGTGGACGTATATTTCTATGGAATATTTCAAGCAAAAAATCAAAGCCGGAGAGATAGGAAGCTCTGCCATGCCTCATAAAGTAAACCCGATTGACTTTGAAAATTCAGAAGGGAATTTAGGAATTGCGAATGCTATTTTTGAGCACTTATCGGCTAAACTTCCGCTTTCGAGACTTCAAAGAGATTTAACAGACAGTACCGTTCTACGAAATGTAGGCGTTCCGTTCGGGCACACGCTTATCGGTTTTGAAGCAACTTTAAAAGGATTGGATAAATTACTTTTAAATGCAAATAAATTCGATGAAGATTTGGAGAAAAACTGGGCAGTGGTAGCCGAGGCGATTCAGACAATTTTACGAAGAGAAAATTACCCGAATCCTTATGAAGCTTTAAAAGAACTGACAAGAACCAATGTTGCAATTGACAAAAAAGCTATTTATAACTTTATAGGAACTCTGAATGTTTCCGATTCGATAAAAGAAGAATTGTTACAAATTACACCACAGAATTATCTAGGAATATAGTATGTTATTCAATAATATAAACACAACTAAAATGAAAATAGCTATCGGAAACGACCATGCAGGTACAGTTTATAAAAAAGCAATTGTAAAACACTTGGAAGAAAAAGGACACGAAATTATCAATCACGGAACTGACGCTTTGGACAGTGTGGATTACCCTGATTTTGTACATCCTGTTGCTTTTGACGTAGCGTCAAAAAAGGCTGATTTCGGAATTGTGATTTGTGGTAGCGGAAATGGAGTTGCCATTACAGCCAACAAACATCAAGGTATTCGTTGTTCACTTTGTTGGACCAAAGAAATTGCCGAATTAGCCAGGCAGCATAATAATGCAAATGTGGTAAGCATCCCTGCAAGATATACAGCTTTGGAACAAGCAGTGGCTATAGTTGATACTTTTTTAAACACAAGTTTTGAAGGAGGAAGACATCAAAACAGAGTGGACAAGATTGCTTGTAAATAATAAAACCTTGTTTTTTGAGTTAAATCAATTACTAATTGAACCAACTTATATGAAGAACTCTAAAAACCTTCCAGGTTTATTAAACTTGGAAGGTTTTATCAGTAAAGTATAATTAAAACAAACGAAGAAAAAAACATGTATTTCAAAAAAGCATTATTGTTTTTATTTATTGTCGCAACCTCTGTATCTTTTGGTCAAGAAGAAAAAATCAATCAGCTTGATGCAAAAGGAAATCGTCACGGACTATGGAAAGGAGTTCACGAAAAGTCTCAAAGGCCTCGTTACGAAGGAACTTTCGTAAACGGAAAAGAAACAGGAGTTTTTAAGTATTTTGATGATACTAAAACAGGAACTGTTATTGCTACTCGTGATTTTTCGAAGGGAGATGGTAGTTGCTATGTGATAATGTACAATCAAAAAAGTAATAAAGTTAGTGAAGGTCTACTGAATAAAAATAAAGAAAATGAAGGCGTTTGGAAATATTATCATCAAAATTCACCTCAACCCATGTCAGTTGAGACTTTCAAAAACGGGAAACTTAATGGAAAATCAGTAGTTTATTACAAAAACGGAAAAATAGCTTCCGAAACGCATTATAAAGACGGAATCAAAGATGGATTGTATAAAAAGTATTCTCAAGACGGAATTGTATTAGAGGAAATCCCCTATAAGAATAATCAGTTTAACGGAATGGTTACTTACCGTGATGTAAAAGGACAGATTATTGCTCAAGGAATGTACGAAAAAGGACTGAAGAAAGGAATTTGGAAGTTTTACGAAAACGGAAAACTCATCAGAGAAGTTAATTCAGAATCAAAAGAATTCATATACAAAGGATAAATGAAAATACTTGTCATACAACAAAAAATGATTGGGGATGTACTTGCCAGTACGGTTGTATGTCAGGCTATAAAATCCAAGTACCCCGATTCGGAAGTGCATTATATGGTACATTCCGAGACCACTCCTGTTATCGAAAACAATCCGTTTATAGATAGAATTATTGTTTTTGACTCGAAAAAAAACAAAGGTTTACTAAAACTTATTGCTTTCGGAACAAGTCTAAAATCCGAAAAATACGATGCGGTTATTGATGTGTACGGAAAGTGGGAAAGTATTATACCTACTTATTTTTCAGGCGCAAAAATCAGAATAGGGCAAAAAAAATCCTACACTTCCTTTTTTTATACCAAGACCGTTAAACCTACCGCAAATATTGAAGGTTCTGCCATTTACAACCGATTGGAGTTTGCTCAAGCTTTAACAGGAGAATTTATTCCGATTGATTTTCCGAAAATATATCTTTCTGATAGCGAAATTCAAAAAGCAAAATTACAGCTCCAAGCTCAAACGGATCCTTCCAACAAAACGATTATGATTGGAGTATTAGGAAGTTCTTTGGATAAGAGTTTACCTTTTCAAGAAATGGGCAAAATGCTTGATTTTATTGCTTTAAAAGATGATGTACAGTTGCTTTTTAACTTTATGCCTCATCAAGAAAGTCAGGCCAAGCAAATCTATGATTTATGTCAGCCCGAAACGAAAGATAAAATCATTTTTGAGTTGTATACCAAAGGGTTAAGAGCTTTTTTAGCTGTATTATCGCAATGTGATGCACTTATAGGAAATGAAGGTGGAGCAATCAATATGGCAAAAGCTCTTGATATTCCCAGTTTTGCTGTTTTTTCTCCTTGGATTAGAAAAGAATCTTGGTCGAAACCTTCAACCGTAAGTAAACATCAAGCGGTTCACCTACAAGATTTTTTACCCGAAATTTATAACGGAAAGCATCCGAAGACCTTCAAAAAACAAGCGAGTGAATTATACTTTAAATTCAAATTCGAATTCTTCAGAAATCAGCTTGAGGTTTTTTTGAAGAAAATAAGCTAATCTTTTACGATTCCGTAGGGAGTCCATTTTATTTTTTTATCTCGAACCTCTTTTCTGATGGCTAGATTTGCGACTAATGATTCAGGAGTTTTATATCCTCTGGAGTGGTCGAGATGTAAGCATATTGCTTTGTATCGTATTTGCTTTCCTTTTACCCCATAGTTTTCCAGTCGCTCTCCGAATTCTCGATCAGGACCTCCATATTTCATACGTTCGTCATATCCGTTAATAGCAATCATATCTGCTTTATATCCCGAAGAGTTACAGTTGTTAAACGAAGGAGTGGTAGGAGTTATTTTGTCAAGAACATTTTTCCAAAATCCTCTAACACCTAATTTTAAAGTTTGAGAGAAGTCAAGTTTATCAATGCTTTTAAGCCATTTTACCTGAAAAGCATTTCCGTTTTCAATATCTTTTTTGGTAATGGCTTTACTAGTTTTCATAGTCAGTTTACAATATCCACCTGATAAGAATCTTCCTTTTTCTGCTTGTTCTAAATGAACTTGAACAAAATCTTTTCGTGGTATACAATCTCCATCTGTCATTATGATATAATCCGTATTAGCTTTTGGAATAGCAACATTGAGTATTTCTTGTCTTCTGTAGCCTAAATCTTCGTGCCATAAGTGGATAATAGGAACTTGCATTTGCTCTCTCATAGCGTCAATAAGTTCTTTAGTATCCTCACGAGAACCGTCATCTGCTATGATAATTTCGAAATCTTGAGTAGTTTGTACATTATATCCCCACAAAACTTTTTCTAACCATTCTTTGGCATTATACGTACTGATTATTACGGAGGCTTTCATAAAATTTCTACTTCTTTAAAGAGTTCACAAAAATAATGAAATAAAATTGTAAACAAAAAATGATTGATTTTTGTGTAAAAGTAGTATAAAATAATTTCTTTATCCTATTTTTGCCTCAAAACAGAAACAGCCCAAATACTTACAGATTAAATGCAGATTTCGGAAGAAAATAAGATTAGTGGTCTAATAATTACTTATAACGAAGAGCAAAATATAGAAGACCTTATTCAGAACCTTGATTTTGTAGATGAACTTATTGTCGTAGACTCGTTCAGTACGGATAAAACATTAGAAATTCTTTCGAAATATCCTCATGTAAAAGTGGTTCAAAACCAATTTGAGAATTATACCAAACAACGTAATTTTACTTTAACTTTTGCTACAAATCCTTGGATTTTGTTCTTGGATGCAGATGAGCGAATTACTCCCGAACTAAAACAAGAAATACTGCAAACTGTTCGGAATTCAAAAACTAAAGATGCTTATTACGTTTACCGTAAGTTTATGTTTAATAACGGGCCACTTCGATTTAGTGGATGGCAAACCGACAAAAACTTTCGTCTTTTCAAAAAAGAAAAAGCTCACTATAAAGAAGATCTACTGGTTCACGAAACGTTAGTAGTCGAGGGTACTATCGGAATTCTGAAAAATAAACTCATTCATTATTCCTACATAAATTACGAAGATTACAAAGGTAAAATGGTTTCTTATGGAAAGCTTCGGGCAAAAGAGCTTCACAACAAAGGGAAAAAACCAAATTTCTTCCACTATTATCTAAAACCCGTCTATAAGTTTTTGTATGCTTATCTGATACGCCTCGGAATTTTGGATGGTCAAAAAGGAATTATTATTTGCTACCTCAACGCGTTGAGTGTTTACGTACGCTATCAAGAACTCAAAAGGCTCAATGCAGAAAATGGAGATTAGTTTTTAGACCAGTAACTCATTGCTTATTTCAAGTTAAACCAACTCATCAAGAGTTTCTAAAATAATTCCACATCCTTCTCGGATTTCGTCTTCAGAAATAGTAAGCGGAGGTGTGATTCTCACAGCTTTTTTCTCGAACAACAACCAGAACAGGATAAGTCCTTTGTCTTTGCATCGTAAGATTACTTCGTTGGTTATTTCTTCATTTTTGGTCATGAGAGCCAACATCAGACCTTTTCCACGAATTTCTTTGATCAGCGGATGTACTAATAGTGCTCTAAACAATTTCTCTTTTTCGAGCGTTTGAGGCATCAAATCGCTTTCTAAAACTTCTTTTAAAGTAGCTAAACTGGCAGCAGCAATAACTGGATTTCCCCCAAAAGTAGTAATATGTCCTAATTTAGGGTTATCAGATAAACAATCCATCATTTCTTCAGAAGCGACAAAGCCCCCACAAGGCATCCCGCTAGCCATTCCTTTTCCGATGGTGATAATATCAGGCACAGCACCGTAGTTTTCAAATCCAAACAACTTTCCGGTTCTTCCGAATCCAGGCTGAATCTCGTCAACAATCATCAGTGCTCCAACTTCTGTACATCTCTGCCGAACTTTTTTGAAATAATCGTTTTTCGGCTGAATAAATCCTGCTCCACCTTGAATACTTTCCAAAATCACAGCTGCTGTTTTTTCGGTAATTTGATCAAGTTGTGATTCATCGTTAAAATCAATAAATTTTACATCTGGAATTAGCGGTAAAAACGGTGCTTTTCGTTCTTTGTAATTCATTACACTCATCGAACCCATCGTATTTCCGTGATAAGCATGGTTCATCGAAATAATCTCACTTCTTCCGGTAACTCTACGAGCGAGTTTTATTGAACCTTCGGTTGCTTCGGTTCCTGAATTGACTAAATAGGTTTTTTTGAGTGGATAAGGCAAATTTTCAGCTAATAATTTACAGAACTCCACAGCCGGACTTTGAGAATATTCTCCGTAAACCATC
>Ga0209075_1000922_pt1 | contig 28357 bp, 33 predicted proteins | sample Stecom2011_FD_187523 | JGI IMG/M metagenome (GOLD analysis project Ga0209075, IMG submission 187523) | Agricultural soil microbial communities from Utah to study Nitrogen management - Steer compost 2011 (SPAdes) (version 2) | ecosystem: Environmental > Terrestrial > Soil > Agricultural land...
AGATCGCGCAAATATGGAACAAATCCTCACTTGGAAACCACTGTTTGAACCGTATTTCATTCACGCATTTCTACCTGGATTTAGCGGAGCCGATATTAATCCGTTAAAAGGAAATATCGATGTTTTGGCAGGATTGATACCAGACAGCCAACGCTACTTTGATATCCACCACGCACCAACCGATACGTTCGACAAGATAAACAAGCGCGAATTGGAATTAGGTGCCGCTACGATGGCAAGTCTGATGTATCTATTCGATAAATACGGAACGAAGTAAGCAATTTTTTAAAAATCAACTTTTATTTCTTCTTATTCTTCCAATATTCGTTGATAACGCTTTTTCGTCCGATGGTTTTGGTGATGATATCTTTTTCTAAATCCCAACCACGAGCGGGAGAATAGTTTCTTGCGTAATAGATTATCTGAAGATGAAGTCGATTCCAAATGTCTTTAGGAAATAGGCGCTTCGCATCTTTTTCAGTTTGCACAACGTTTTTACCGGTTGACAGCCCCCAACGGTACATCAATCTATGAATATGGGTGTCTACCGGAAAAGCGGGAATATTAAACGCTTGGCTCATCACAACACTTGCTGTTTTGTGGCCCACGGCGGGAAATTCTTTCATAGCTTCTAAATCTGCAGGAACTTGTCCGTCATATTTATCGATTAATATTTGAGAAAGTCCATGAATTCCTTTCGATTTCATCGGCGATAGGCCAACAGGTCGAATGATGTCTTGAATTTCTTCGACCGATAGTTTTACCATGTCATACGGATTATCCGCCACTTCAAAAAGTAGGGGCGTAATTTGGTTAACCCGTGCATCGGTACTTTGTGCCGATAACAGTACGGCAATCAATAACGTATAGGGATCTTTGTGGTCTAAAGGAATGGGTACTTCTGGGTAGAGTTCGTTCAGCGTGTCAATAACGAAGCGAACCTTTTCTTTTTTGGTCATGAAGCTGTATTTTTATACAAAAATACGAAATTATGAAGCCATTACAGCAAGGAGATTCAGCTCCTGAATTTTCAGTGAAAGATCAAGATGGAAATATTGTTTCCTCTAAAGACTATAAAGGTAAAAAGTGGATTGTGTTTTTCTATCCAAAAGCCAGTACACCTGGCTGTACAAATGAAGTTTGCAACCTACGCGACAACTATGCCGAACTTCAAAAACAAGGCTACGAGCTCGTAGGGGTAAGTGCCGATAGCGAGAGGCGCCAAAAGAATTTCCACTCCAAATACAAACTTCCTTTTCCCTTATTGGCCGATGAAGACAAAGAAGTAATCAACGGTTTTGGTGTTTGGGGTCCGAAGAAATTTATGGGTCGCGAATACGACGGAATTCATCGCATGACTTTCGTTATCAATGAAAATGGAACGATAGATCGTGTTATCAGCAAGGTGAAGACAAAAGACCACGCGGCACAATTATTAGAGGAGTAAGGCAAATAGTTGCTTAAAAATTCCAATAAAACATAAGCCTTCAATTCTCAGAGATAAACAAAAAATACCTTTATTTTTGCGTGATTAGACATCATTAAAAATAAATAAAAAGACATCTTTTCTGATGATTTCAATGAAGCGATGTATACAAAATGCTATGATTCCCACGCGATGAAATCGAAAATGACGGTTACTTTTCTCGGTACGGGTACTTCTCAAGGTATTCCAATCATCGGGAGCAAACATCCCGTTTGCCTCAGTAATGATCCAAAAGACAAGCGCTTACGGGTTTCTGTTTTGGTTACGTGGGATGATTGTTCAGTCGTTGTAGATTGCGGTCCTGATTTCCGACAACAAATGCTACGCGCCAATGTGGAACGATTGGATGCGATTCTGCTAACACACGAGCACAGTGACCACACAGCCGGAATTGACGATATCCGTCCGTTTAATTTTATGCAACAACGACCCCTGCCATTCTATGCGCACAAACGTGTTTTCGATGCGTTACACCCGCGATTTGGATATGTCTTTGAAACACAAAACCGCTATCCCGGAGCACCGAGCATCGAAGAAATAGCGATTGATAAAAACACGCCATTTGTCATTGGCGGCAAGGAAATCATTCCCATCGAAGCTTTTCACGATACCTTACCCGTATTGGGGTTTCGCTTTGATGATTTTACCTACTTAACCGATGTGAAAACCATTTCGGACGAAGAAACCGCCAAAGTAAAAGGAACCAAAGTTCTGGTCATTAATGCGCTGAGAGAAGAGCCGCATTATTCACATTTTAACGTTGCCGAAGCCTTGGATTTTGTAGCCAAAGTAAAGCCTGAGAAAACATATTTTACCCATATCAGCCACCATATGGGATTCCACCGTGAAGTAGAGCAGAACTTGCCTAAAAATGTGCATCTTGCCTACGATACCCTAACGATAACCCTTTGATTTATGAGACGTCAAATATTCCTCTACCTTTTTATGTTTGCTTTTTTACTGCTAATATTTCAGTATATGAATCAGAAGAGCATCTTTGAGTCGCAAGAAGAAAAGATTGAGTTTCTGAGAGAAAAAGTAACCACTTTAAAAGACTCTATCGAAGGACAAAGTGATTTAATTGCAGACTTAAATTATTTCAACCTTTTGGGAAATGAAAATGCCATGATGTATTTAGAAAGTGCCGGCCATGTTCCCGAAGAGATAGAAAACTATATAAGCGACTGGATTTATGATCAAAATCTGGTTTCGAAAAACAACCCTTTGGTTCCTTTCGAAGGTATGCACGGCGGGATGAAAATCAACAAACTAAAATTCCTCAACCACAAGTGGATTCTAGCCGACTTTACCGACGGACGATACTGGGGCGAAATGCTTTTGGAATACACGATTAACCCCGAAGGCGATATTGACTTCAATACCTTGGGATCACTAATCTATCCGCAGTAATCTATCTAAAAACGGCTTCTGCTTTATTATGAATTTGTTTCCAGCCAATTTTTAAACTCGTGAAAATTGTCGGGGGCAACACCGTGTCCTACAGGAAATTCAGAATATGCACACGGAATCCCTAATTGCTCTAAAAACGGTTTGGTCTCTCGTGCCCACTGAACGGGAAGCACTTGATCCACACTTCCGTGAGAGGTATATACTTTTAGATTGCTAAAGTCATTATTTTCATAACCTTCTTTGAGAATACTCTTGTGGATATACCCGCTCAAACCGATAACTTGGCTAACTTTTTCGGGATAACTCAAGGCAACCGAAAAACTTAATATGGTTCCTTGACTGAACCCTAAAAGTGTAATATTATCCGGATCTACCTGATATTTTTCGACAATTTCATCGATGGATTCTGAAACCAGATCACGAGATTTTATAGCTTGTTCGTCGTCGCTAAACTTACCGTTTACATTGTCAAAATAGATATTGTACCACGCATTTCCGTGAGGTTGCAAACGGATTGGGGCTTTTAAGGAGATGATGGCATATTTATCCGGCAATTCGCTCGCAAACGAAAACAAGTCGTTTTCATCACTTCCAAAGCCGTGTAACATAATAATCGCCGGAGGTTTCGGTAAATTTCCTGCCGCCGGTCTATAATTGTGTTCTAAAGATAAGGTCTGTTTTTTCATAGCGGCAAAAATACACAAGAGTTTTAATCTTAGCACATCTTGTGAAATAGAACTTTTGTTACGAAGATTACTAGTAACCTAAATCAAATTCCCTGAAACCACTTCTGAAAAGTTTTACCGACAGCGGGAACAGGAGTTATTTTTCCTTGAAAGGCAGAGATGATTCCCCAAAACCACAAAACAACCATCGGAATTACCGCAACAATAGTCAATGGCAGGATATTGATCAATCCAACAATTATAAAAATAAGTGTCGCGAAACACATGATGCCAAATGACTGACGTACGTGGAATGTCCCTAAAGTTGTCCGATTTCCGTTATTGAGAAACAGGGCAAAAATCCATCCCATAAGAGATAAGTAGGATAATATGGCAACCATTTTGGATTTCGTCATATTTTAAAAATTCAATTTAGAAATTTAAACCACTTCTGAAACTTATCACCTAAAAAAGGAACGCCTTTTTCGTTGTTTCGATAGGCCATGATAAAACTGTAAATCCAAAGCACAGTGGCAATGACCCAAATAATATCGCCTAAGGTGTAATAGTCATCGTTGGATTGAAAAACAAGAGCAACGAAATACAGAATAAAAATCCCGAACATGTTTTTCGTGTGCCACGTCGCGAAGGGATGTTTGTCGTCTGAATTTACCGTAAAAGCAATTAGAAATCCAACGAATGGAATATAAGCCAATAGCGCCGTGTTTTTTCCTTCTGGTGGAGTCATACTCAATCGATCAGTATCAGTTGATTGTTTGCGAATATCCCGTAAGATTTCCCCTTGAGTTTCAAATCGATTAGGGCTGCATTTTTAGAGGTTGAAAGAATGTCGTTCTTCGTGAAAGTCCATTCCTTATCTGGGTTGAACAAGGTCAGGTCTGCAATTTGACCTTCTGCAAGGGTATGGGTTGGCACTTCAAAAATCGCTTTTAATCTGTTTAAGGCTTTTACGGCATGCGCAACACCTACCGTTTTATTCAGGGCGCCAAAACAACTTTCCAATCCGATACTTCCGAAATAGGCGTATTCAAATTCCAGTTTTTTGCGCTCTACGTCAATGGGGTTGTGGTCGCTCGTCACTCCGTCGATGGTACCGTCTTTTAAGCCTTCGATAAGCGCTTCAATGTCTTCGTCCGAGCGTAGGGGAGGCATGAGCTTGTAGTTGCTGTCAAAGCTTTCCAGCACACTATCGTTTAGGATTAAATTGAAAATAGCCACACTACAACTGACATTCAATCCGCGTTTTTTTGCATCGCGAATCATCGCTACTGAGTTTTTAGTCGAAACTGTCGGGATGTGCAATTTTCCGCCCGTATATTCAAGGATGGCAAGATCGCGGTTGATTTGAAGTTCTTCGGAAAAAGCTGGAATTCCTCTTAGTCCGAGCCTTGTACTCTGCACGTCTTCGTGAACTTGTCCATTCCTCGCAACCGATTTTTCCAACGGAAATGATTGAACCAAACCATCGAAATTCTGACAGTATTGCAGTGCGATTTTCAGCAGATTTGCATTTGAAATCGGATTTTTATAATCGTAAAAAGAAACCGCTCCTTCACTTTTCATATCGAAGAGCTCCGCCAGATCTACACCTTGACTTCCAACGGTTAAAGCACCGATAGGGTAAAGGTTCACGGCGTGAAATTCCGCCTTCGATTTTATGAACTGGATGATTCCTTTTGAATCTGCTACAGGATTGGTATTTGTATTTAATGCCACATTGGTAAAACCACTATGTGCGGCCGTTTGCAATCCGTTTTCTATCGTTTCACGTTCTTCGAATCCAGGTTCTCCAAACGAAACACTGCTGTCGAACCAACCCGAGGAAACGTGTAGGTTTTCGAGTGAAATTACTTGCGTACCGTCTGATGCGTCAACCGAAGGGGCAATTTTGACAATCTTGCCATTTTCTATTAAAATGTCTTGTTGTTGCTGATGATGTTTGGAGGCGTCATCGACAATCGTCGCAGATTTAAGTAGGATTTTCATAGGTGAATAGCTATACGATTTTATTGCAGTTTTTTTACTTTAAAAATTTAAGAATTAGCATTTCTCCAATCAAGAATACGAATGCAAAAATAGCGAACCATTTCCAAAACCCGTGAATGGAATTAGCATTTGATAGCTGGGCAAACAATTCTGGAATGTTTTTATGAACGCGGGCGCCTTCCCAATTATTTGGGTCGGCATAGTGCAATTTGCCTTCATTTCGTGCGTAATTATAACTGATGTGCTGTAATAGTTCGTTTTTTTGGACCACCTCATAGTTTCCGGCGATTGCAGGATCTTCAGTGGTTGTAATGGCTACGTGATTTGCCTTGGTTTGCTGTAAAGGGATAAAGGAAGCACCATCTTTACGTATCGATAGAATTTCATTAGGGCCTAATTGAACCGGAATGGCAAACGTATTTTGTTGGCCAATGGTAAAGTATAGGTTGGGCAATGGCAAACTCTGCAATCCTATATTGTATATACTTGGAACCACGAGCGGTGAATTCAAGAAATTTGAATTGTCTTTGTCTAAAGCTGCTGTAAATAAATAGGTTTGACCGTTTTGTGCTAAGAACGGACGACTGTCTTCAAAAAGCAATGCTGGCGTTGCACTACTCACGATGTCGAAGTAAGAATCGACTTTCGGATATTGGAAATTTTGCACTTCCTTTTCGAAGACTTCCGAAAATAGGGGATGTGAAAAAACAATCTTTGTGATCTTCTTTTCCTGGTCGTTTCGTTTAGAAAGTTGACCGAAACGCATCCTTCCCAAAAAATCGTTGTAGGTCTTCAAATCGGAATCTATTGAAGGAATGATCAGCACACTTCCGCCACCTTCACTAAAAGATTGGAGAGCGGTAGCTAACGAATTTGGAATTTCTTTCAACTGATTTAAAACCACTAAATTCTGATCCGGAATTCGGTTATATTCCAATCGGTTGAAGTCGAACTGCGTAAGTTGAAAGTTTTCATCGTCAAAAAGGCGCTGTAAAAAATCTCCGTTTGCTTGGTTGATAGCTAAAACGTTTATTTTTTCCGGTTTGTTGATGCTGAAAAATAAGGAGTTGTCAAAAGGCAAGTTAGCATCGATGAGCTCTAATTTCCCGATAAAACCTTCCGAAGCATCAATGTCGAATACGATATTTCCCTCAGCATCATCGCCTAAGGATACTGCGGTTTTGGCAACCAAACCGTCTTGATTGAACAGTGAGATGGCTACTTCAGACGATGCATCACCCTGTTTCGAAACTTTCACTTGCAATTCAATCGAAGCGTCACTTTTAGACTTAATAAAAGCACTGTCTATCGTAACATTAGTAGCTCTTACCGGTTTGAGTTGGACAAGTTCTACACTGATATCCTCTGGAATGTCGGGAAAGGTTGCTGTTTGTTGAAAATCTGAAAGGTAGAGCAATTGTTTTTGAACGTTTTTCTTGTCGGAAAACAATTGGTTCGCCTTAAGCAATATTTGCTGAGGCGTGAAGGTGTTTGCACTGTATTCCACGCGAAGAATTTCATTTTTAAAATCCTCCACAGAAACATTTCTGCGTTCCGAATTGTTCGTAAACCAACTTAGTCTATCTCCTTCCGCGCGATCGAACAAGTCTTGTAGCGCGCGTTCCAACAAACCTCCTTGAGGACCTTTGGCTTGCATACTAAACGAGTTATCGACATAGATAACGGTCTCCCTTTCCCGATCTACATCGGTAGTAGTACTTTGGTAAGGTTGTGCGAAGGCGATGACGAGGCAAGCCAATGCCAATAAGCGCATCAGGAGTGTCAGCCATTTTTTGATTACAGAGCTTTTTCGAGTTTGAACGACGACTTTTTTAAGAAAAGCTACGTTTGTAAAATCAATTTTCTGAAAACGTCGAAGTTGAAAAAGATGAATAAAAATAGGAATGAGCAGCAGCAGAAGTGCGTATAAAATCTCGGGGTGTTTAAACTGCATCCTTTTGGGTATTTCTTAACGATAGAAATAGAGTGCAATGATACCAATTCTTAAGGACAAATCCGACAAGGTTGTGTGCTATCTTTTTTGAATTGTAAATTTAAAAGTGGTGCCTTCGCCTAATGTTGAATCAACTTCGATTTCGCCACCCAGTTTGTTGACTATCTTTTTCACCGTTGATAAACCAATTCCACTACCTTTTTGTCCTCTTCGGTCTACGTTATTGGTTGTGGCAAACAGTTCGAATATGCGGTCTAATTCGTCATCGTGGATTCCTTGGCCGTTGTCTGAAATTTTAAAGTGATAATAGTCTCCAGATTCTTCACAACCTAGGTCAATACGTGCTTGCTTTTTATCGTTATACTTTAAACTATTTGCAATTAAATTGATTAGTGTTTGCTCTAATGCGACGTAATTTGCTTTGATTTCAATATTTTTATCTGGCAGATTGATTTCGATATCTTCTCGAATATTCAATAATTCAATAACTTTTTCAAAAAGGTCGTGACTATCAAAAACCTGATCTTTTTCTCCCGCGGTTTTTCCAGTTTCATAGTGCTCTAAAAGTCGCGTGATGTAGGAACTTAGCGTTAGCGCCGCCTGTTTTATATAATCTAAATATTCATTGGCTTGTTCATCTAATTTTGAGGCATATTTAGAACGAAGCAGGTCGGAAGTGATGATCATATTGGCCAAAGGCATTTTCATATCGTGCGACACTACTCCGGCAAAATCTTTCAATTCTTCATTGCGATCTTTTAATTCCCTTTGGAGATCAAGCATATTCTTGTTGTATTTCCGAACTTTAAAAAGTCGTACAACCTGAAAGGCAAGTGAAGTCAGTGCTTTTTTTTGTCTTTTGGTCAAATTCCTAGGCGACGTATCGAAAATACACAAGGTGCCAAGCGCGTAACCTGCGGGATTTACCAACGGAACTCCTGCGTAGAAAGCAACATCCTGCATTTTTACAAGAGGGCTTTCTTTAAATCGGTCATCCTTTCGCGCATCGGTGACGATAAAAAGTTCATTTTTTTCTTGAATAGTATGATCGAAAAAAGAACCTTCACGGTCGGGTTGATTATATGGAGTGCCAAAATGTGATTTTACAACATTCTGTTCAGCTTCTACCAAAACGATCATGGCACTTGGAACGTTGCAGATGTTGGCAGCTAACGAAGTAATATTATCAAGGTCCTGTTCCTGAGAATCATCAGATAAATGATAGTTCCGAATCGCTTTAAGGCGCTCTTTTTCATATTGAAGTTGAGGCGAAGCTGATTTATTTAATATTTCTTTTAACATTGATAGCTATTTAATAAATCAATTGTATAGTAAAAATACAAAAATTTAACGTTGTGGGCGAATTTTAGCAATACTATTGCTAATGTTTTGTTAATATCAAAATCCCTCAAAAACCCCTAGGCCAAAAAGCGCAAAATCGTATTTAACGGGGTCTACATTATCGAGAGACCTCAAGGCGGTGTCTAATTCACTCAACGCCTTCCCGTCGTTTTGCTTGCGTTTCAACAACTTTAGTTTACGTGCCACATTACCGCTGTGCACGTCGAGCGGACAAGAAAGTTGCGAAGGAGCGAGGGAATTCCATATTCCAAAATCAACCCCCGCCTGGTCATTTCTGACCATCCATCGCAAAAACATATTAATTCGTTTTGCTGCAGAATTTTTTAACGGATCGCTCACGTGTTTTTGAGTCCGTTTTGGATGTGGCAATTCAAAGAATACTTTTTTAAAATGATGAATTGCCAGTTGTAAGCTATCGTTCTTGGCATGGGTTGAAAAAATGATTTCCATACCGCTGTGATTTTGATAGATATGCTGAAGAGCATACATAAAATAGGTCAAATCGATGCTGTTAAAGGTGCGGTGAACAAACCCAGAAAGGCGTTCCTCATCTTTTTCCGAAAACTGCATCACAAAATCATAGGGAGAATCACCCATCAGATCCATTAATTTGAGTCCGTTATTGATGATGGTTTTTCTTTGGCCCCAAGCAATTGTCGCCACTAGAAATCCGGAAATTTCGATGTCTTCTTTTCTCGAAAATCGATGTGGAATCTGAATCGGATCGGATTCTATAAATTGGGGATTGTTGTATTGAACGACTTTTTCGTCGAGGAATTCTTTTAGAAGTTTTTTGTCCATTTTGAATGATCAGCATTCTCAGTGATTAATCCCGTAGCACAACGCCATCTTGAATGGTCAGTTTTCTATCGGCCATATCGGCTAAGTCTTCATTATGCGTAACGATAACAAAAGTTTGCCCAAATTCATCTCTCAGTCTAAAAAAGAGGTTGTGAAGGTTTTCTGCACTTTCCGTATCTAAGTTTCCGCTGGGTTCGTCTGCCAAAATAATGGCAGGATCGTTGATTAAAGCACGGGCAACGGCCACGCGTTGTTGTTCTCCACCAGACAACTCATTGGGTTTATGGTCAAACCGATGCGAAAGTTCAAGGAAAGACAAGAGTTCTTTGGCTTTTTTCATCGCCACATCGCGGGGTGTTCTTTTGATAAACGCGGGAATACACACATTTTCTAATGCCGTAAACTCAGGGAGTAATTGATGGAACTGAAAAATAAATCCCAAGTTCTCATTTCGAAACTTTGCCAATTGTTTTCTCGACAGCCCGCCGACATCCATACTGTTGACAATGAGTCGAGTATTGTTTTCTTTATTATAAGAGTCCAATGTGCCCAATATATGGAGCAGCGTGGTTTTTCCTGCTCCGGAAGCACCGACAATAGTCACAATTTCACCTTTTTTAATGTGTAGCGTAACACCTTTTAAAACGTGCAGGCTGTCAAAGTACTTGTGGATGTTTGTGGCTTCAATCATTATGAGAAAATTCAGCTGTGAAAATACTGTTTATGCCTTTATTCTGCAACGGAATTCACGGATAATGTAGCGATAGATTAGATGTTGGTAGTCTATTTCTCAAATTTTATCAAAAACTACAGAATATTATACTGGTTTCCTACGTTATGTTTTTGGAATGTTTTTTGCCTACTATAAAGAAAAGTCGCTATGGATAAAGAAAAATATAAATTACTAAAACAAGGCATTCTCTTCGACCTCATTGGGATGTCTTCTATGGCGGTGCCCTTCATTGGGCCCTTTACCGATATTTTATGGGCCCCGTATGCGGCACGAAAAATGAGAAAAATGTATCCTGGAAGAGACGGTACGATTGCTGCAATTATCGTATTTCTTGAAGAAATCCTGCCCTATACCGATATCGTTCCTACATTTACATTGATGTGGTTGTACACCTACGTTTGGAAAAGTGAACACGTTCTCACGCCGACAAAATCATAGAAATTTCTTCTTTAATTCTGGTGTTGGAATCATACACGCATCTTTTTTGCCAAACCATTTATACCGGTTTTTTGCGATGATCGAATACACCCAATCCCTTAGAAACTTAGGGATTACCATAAAGATATAGAGTAGGGGATAAGCCCCCGAAAGATTTTTGGCAATGCGCAATGCGGCCGAAGATTTTGTGTATTGCTTCCCGTTTTCAATCAATACAATGGAATCTAATAGTTCTTTATCTGATAGTTTGTCAATTAGGAGCTCCTCAGCGATATCGCTCTGAAGTGTTGCAAATTTAAACAGATTGTTTTTGTCGCGTTTAATGATGAACGTAACGGCGCCATTGCAGAGATTGCACACGCCATCAAAAAGAATTATTTTATCTTTTTTATCTATATCCATCTTTATTTTTTAAAATCGACACTTCACAAATCACTATACTTTTTCCAATTTATCTACATTCACCTGAGTCGTAAACATTCCGTAATTTACAAAGGCTTTGTCTTTTTCTAAACTGTCGATAGTTCCTACGGCGCGGCCGTCGACCATTCGCACCCGATCGCCTACTTTTAGAATAGCTTTCGGTTTTGGTGGCGGCAGTTTTTCAGCTTCTTCTTTTTCCTTCTTTTTTCGTTCCCGTATAACTTCTACTTTCTTTTCGACTTCTTTTAGAACCTCTTTTTCTTTGGCCTTTTCTCGTTTTTTTACCTTAGGAGGCAATTTGACGCGTTTGCTATTTTCAATCATCACCATTTTCATCAACTCGTCAAGCAGTTGTTTTTTACGCTTGTTGTGAAAATATCTTTCAGCAAGGCTGTCGAATTTTCTTCCCAATCCAATCATTCTTTGATTCGAATCGTAGAGTTCCTGATAGCTTTCGAGTTTTTCCTGAACGCGCGTATTTATCTCCTCCAATTGCTTGCCTTCCATTCGGGCTTTCTTTTCTTCCGTTTTCAATTTCTCGGAAGTTTCACGCAAATTAAATCGCTCTTTCTGAAGGTTGGCAATACTCTTGTCGAATCGGACTTTCCCGCGTTCAATTTTCTTTTTTGCCTTATTGATCAAACTGTAGGGAATGCCATTTTTCTGTGCTACCTCAAAAGTATAACTGCTACCTGCTTCGCCTAAAATTAGCTGAAAGAGCGGTTCTAGGGTCCTGCTGTTGAACTGCATATTGGCATTGATGGCATGTGGCAATTCATTGGCCAACAATTTTAGATTGGCGTAATGAGTTGTGATAATCCCGAAGGCTTCTCGCTCATAAAACACTTCTAAAAAGGTTTCCGCGAGAGCACCACCCAATTCCGGATCGCTTCCCGTTCCAAATTCGTCGATTAAAAACAGGGTTTTATTATCGCATCTGCGCAAGAATTGATTCATCTTTTTGAGACGGTAACTATAGGTACTCAGATGATTCTCTATGGATTGGTTATCGCCAATATCGGTTAATATTTTTTTGAAATATCGGAGTTCGCTCATCGGATCTACAGGAATTAAAATTCCGCTTTGAACCATCACCTGTAACAAACCAACGGTTTTTAACGTGATACTTTTTCCCCCGGCATTGGGACCCGAAATAACGATTATCCGCTTTTCCAATTCCAACGAAATGGTCTGAGGATAGGTTTTTTGTCTGCGCTTTCGGTTAGAAACCAATAGTAATGGGTGATAAGCATCGATGAGCTTGGTGTACTTTTTCTTTGTCAAAATAGGCATCACGCCTTCGATGCTCATTGCGTATTTTCCTTTGGCATAGAAACTGTCAATAGCGATTAAATATTCTTGATAACTTGAAATTAACGACTTATAAGGTCGTATAAATTCGGTGAGTTTCTTGAGGATTCGCTTGACCTCTTCATCTTCTTCATATGTTAAACTGCTCAGTTCATTGGTAAAATCCAACGTTTCTTGCGGCTCGATATAAACAATGCTTCCGGTTTTTGAACTTCCTAAAACAGCCCCGCGAACTTTCTTCCTGTGCATCGCTTTTACGGCCAATACTCTTCGGCTTTCTACAATTGATTCACGAATTTCATCCAGATAATCTTGTTGGGCATAGCGCGATAAGGCCTTTGTAAAGGAAGAATTGATTTGACCCTTCACCACATTCAATCGTCGTCTTATGGCGAGAAGTTCGTTAGACGCATTATCTTTTACTATGCCATAACGATCAATGATGGCGTCTATTTCATCTGCAACCAAAGATGTATAACTCACGGATTCCGAAAATGCATTTAAGTGCACGTAGAACTCCTCGTATTTTTTGAAATATTTTAAAAGGAGCTGTGTTGTTTCCGCAATCGACTTAATTCTTCGGAAGCCGGATATCTCTAACGTACTGTTTTCGATTTCCAAGAGGTGCAATTCCTTATAAACGGCATCGAATCCGTGATTTGGAATGGGGTTGTCTTCTCCAAATGAAGCTTTAAATTCAACAACTCTTCGCAATTCGTCTTCAATATGAGATAAATTGGAAAAGGGTTTTATTTCCAAGACACGTTCCTTTCCGGGTTCGGTGATGCAATAATCCGAAATCTGTTCCAACACTTGGGAAAATTCAAGATCCTCCAAGGTTTTTTTACCAATGCGCGCCATCAAATTCTATTTCTTGTAGTTTTACACAAAAGTAACATAATGGATTTTAATATAGACACCCGTTGGAAACAGGTTTTAAAAGATGAGTTCAACAAGACTTATTTTTTAAACTTAATGAATTTTGTGAAAGAAGAATACACTAATTTTCAATGTTATCCACCTTCCGAAGCGGTTTTTTCTGCTTTTGAATATACGGCTTTCGAAAATGTAAAGGTCATAATTCTAGGCCAAGATCCTTATCACGGTCCGAATCAGGCACACGGCTTGAGTTTTTCGGTGGGTGAGGCTTGTAAAATTCCGCCATCGTTGCGAAATATCTTCAAAGAAATCGACGATGATATTGGTGATTCAATTTTAGACTCAGGAAATTTAACGCCATGGGCAGAACAAGGGGTCTTATTGTTGAACGCTATTTTGACGGTTCGGGCGAGTGAAGCGGGAAGTCATAAGCGTAAAGGGTGGGAGCAATTTACCGATGCTGTTCTCGAAAAGCTATCGCGCGAACGAGAAGGGCTTGTATTTATGCTTTGGGGTGGATTTGCCCAAAAAAAGGAAAAGATGATCGATGTGTCAAAACATCTCATCTTAAAAAGTGGTCATCCGTCGCCGATGTCCGCCAATAGAGGGTATTGGTTTGGCAACAAACACTTTAGTTTGGCGAATGAATATTTAAGAAGTAAAGGAAAAAAACCTATTGTTTGGTAACAATGGGTGTTTGCAATTTCTAAAAAAGATAAATATGCTTATTCATCTTCTGGGATATCCGACTCACTAGTATCGTTGCAACTAAACTGCAGCAGTAAAAAGTTTGTGACCAGCAACCCGCCTAAAACAATTAAAAAAGTAGTCATGGTAAGTAATTTTGTACCTAATAGATGCAGCAGTTTTCAAAGGGTTGCGTTTGGATACAAATATTTTATAATTCGTGAAGAATTTCTTCTGGGCCTAGTTTAGAAGGGATTAATCCCAACTGTAGTAATTTCTCTTGAACCTTTTCGAGCGTCTCCGGGCGCAATTGGTTTTGACTCCACTCGGTCATTGAAAGCCAAGCTTGGACATCTTCAAGCTTTAGATTGAAACGCGAGGCGATAAAGCCATCGATATTTGGAATGTTTTTGAACGTAGCCGTTATTTCGTTAATGGTATCTACTATGGCAATGACCTCCTTTGGGTGATTTTCAAGGACATCGTTTCTTACGGCAATTACAAAACTGGGCCAAGGGGTAGGGGTTTCTCCAATTAATCGGAAGATACCGTTGTCGACATATGGTTTGGTCATAAACTTTTCCCACATAAAATAATCGCCAATGCCTTTTGGCAATCCTTCAAGGGCACCCTCTAAATCTTGAATTACTTCAAACTTTAAATCGTTTTCTAAGTTCCAATCCAGAGTTTCTGCATTGACATAAGCCATCAAATGCGATCCTGATCCAAAGCGACTTATCGCTGCGTGAGTACCTTTTAAATCCTCAACCGTTTTATAGGTTGAATTTGCTGCCACATGAATGCCCCAAACTAGTGGAGATTTTACAAAAACCTGAACAATTTTACAGTCATTGCCATTGATAATGTCGCGGACAATGCCTTCGGTTAGAATTACCGCCATATCAATTTCCTTGTCACGCAGAGCTTGCGCCATATGGCCAGTTCCTTCAGGAAAATCATGCCATCGCAAGTTTATGTCGCTCCTGAAAAAATCTTTATCTCGCAATCCTATATACCAAGGCACATTAAAGTGTTCGGGCACACCGCCAATTAAAAACTTTTTCATTGTACGATTTTCTCTAAAGTGTATTGAATAAGTGCATCGACAGTTTTATAAGTGTTTTTACTGAAATTCCCTGTCGCACGATTGGCAATAATGGCGTTCATGGAAATGGCGCGATGGCCAAGGAGTTTTGCCATGCCATACATCGTAGCCGTTTCCATTTCCATATTGGTGATCTTCTTTCCATCCAAACGGAAGGAAGTGAGTTTTTCGTTCAGATTTTCATCGCGAAGTTGGGCGCGAAGCACACGACCTTGTGGGCCATAAAAACCAACATTGGTAATGGTGATTCCGTTAACGGTCTTTTTGGAAGATAATTTTGCCAACAATCCTTCGTCGGCTTTAACAGCATACGGAACGGAATTGTCTGGATTCCACTGAGTGTGATCGATGAATTTTTTAGCAAAGTCACGTTCGATGAAAGTGTCGATATCTTCATAATAGTGCATGACATTGTCCAAACCAATACCGAGAACGCTAATTAAAAAACTATCAACTTCTATTTCTTCGATCAAACTTCCAGAAGTTCCAATTCGAATGATATCAAGTGTTGTATGTTCGCTTTTTATAGATCGATTTTCGAAGTCGATGTTTACCAAGGCATCGAGCTCGTTAAAAACAATATCGATATTATCGGGTCCAATTCCCGTTGAAATGACACTGATACGTTTCCCTTTGTAAGTCCCCGTATGCGTTTTAAATTCCCGGTGTTCGGCTTTTACATCAATGGTGTCGAAGTACTTTGAAACCATCTCAACACGACCTGGATCGCCCACAGTGATAATGGTGGTAGCCACCTCAGAAGGAGCAAGGTCTAAGTGATAGATTTTGCCCTCATCGGTTAATATCAATTCGCTTGGTTCTATTTTATATGATTCTATTTTGATAATATTTTAGGTTTAGGATTAATGATTGAAAATTCCCGGATTTTCAGGGGAAGCAATGATAGGGCCTGTCTATTTTAGCCTCCAACACGCTTTACGTTGAATCCCTTTTTCCGAAGAAACTTCATGATTTCATTGCGGAAATCACCTTGAATGATGATTTTTTCATTTTTGAAACTGCCGCCAACGCCCAAAAGTTGTTTGATTTCTCGGGAAAGAGTTTTGAAATCTTCTTGAGCTCCGTTATAGTTCTCGATGATGGTGATGGGTTTTCCCCTGCGTTTTTCGTATTTGCAGATTAACGGATCGTCCTGCAGCCAAACATTTGGTTCTTCTGGTTGTGCTGTTTCTTCAGGTTCATGGTCAGGAAAAAGATTACTTAACTGATCTTTCAGTGAGCTCAAAATTTAATATTTAAAGATTTTTAATTCGATTATACGTTGTTATTCCTTAATAAGTCCGATTTCCACCAAACGTTGGTGAAGGAATTCTCCCGCTGTTATGTCTGGATACGCTTTTGGGTGGTCTTTGTCTATGCACTCGGGTAGGCAATTGAGTTTCATATCGCCTCGAGGGTGCATAAAAAACGGAATAGAATACCGCGGCTTGCTCCACTCTTCTTTTGGTGGATTCACCACGCGGTGAATCGTGGACCGGAGTTTATTATTGGTCAATCGCTCGAGCATATCACCTACATTGATAACCAATTCATTCTCGTTTGGAATAGCATCAATCCACTTGTCATCTTTGCGCAGTACTTGCAATCCGCCTGCGGAAGCTCCCATCAATAAGGTAATCAAGTTAATGTCGCCATGTGCCGCAGCACGAACTGCGTCATCTGGTTCTTGCGTAATGGGTGGGTAGTGTATGGGGCGCAAAATACTGTTGCCGTTGGTTACCCATGGGTCAAAGTAAAATTCATCCAAACCGATGTATATAGCAAGAGCTCTTAAGACATAAACCCCAGTTTTTTCAAGCATACGGAAAGCCTGCATCCCCGTCTCATTAAACCTATCCAATTCCTTCACCTGCACATTTTCAGGAAGTTCTTCCGGTAAATAAACACCTTCGCAAGGTTCTTGACCGAAATGCCAAAACTCTTTTAAATCCGCTACCGATTTGCCTTTCGCGGTTTCCTTTCCAAAAGAAACATATCCGCGTTGACCGCCTAATCCTTCAATTTCATATTTGCGTTTTACTTCAATAGGAAGGTCAAAAAAGTTCTTCACTTCCTTGTAGAGTTCCTCTGTCAATTTATCGTCTAGAAAGTGGTTTTTTAACGAAACAAAGCCAATTTCTTCATAGGCACTACCAATTTCATCGACGAATTTTTGCTTTTTTTTCGGGTCGTCAGACAGGAAATCTGCGAGATCCACACTTGGGATATTGTTCATAATATTGTAATTTGATGGTTACAAAGATACCAAATTCAATCGTTTGTAGGGGTCTTGAAAAATAAAAACATAAATCTGCAAACTGCTTTAATATTTGCTATTTTTGAAAATTAAATTTCACAACATGAATCCTGAAATCTCTTCGGATGTTATTTTAGAATACCACCGAAATAATATAGACGATGCCACCTTAAAAATGCTTTATCGTGGTATGTTGAAACCGCGGCTCATCGAGGAAAAAATGCTCATTTTGCTGCGACAAGGTAGAATCTCAAAATGGTTTAGCGGAATCGGGCAAGAAGCTATTTCTGTCGGTGTCACTGCCGCCCTCACAAAAGAAGAATATATCCTTCCGATGCACAGAAACTTGGGAGTGTTTACAATGCGGGACATTCCTCTTTATCGTTTGTTTTCGCAATGGCAAGGGAAACAAAGTGGCTTCACAAAAGGTCGCGACAGAAGTTTCCATTTTGGAACGCAAGAATACAATATCGTTGGAATGATTTCCCACTTAGGGCCTCAATTCGGTGTTGCCGATGGAATTGCCTTAGCCAACAAACTTAAAAACAACCAACGAGCTTGCGCTGTGTTTACAGGTGAAGGTGGAACGAGCGAGGGCGACATTCACGAGGCGTTAAATGTGGCTTCGGTCTGGCAATTGCCTGTACTGTTTTGTATCGAAAATAACGGATATGGTTTATCTACACCAACCGACGAGCAGTACAACTGTAAAAATCTAATCGATAGAGGAAAGGGCTACGGTATGGAAGCACATCTTATCGAAGGAAATAACATTTTAGAGGTCTATAGCAAAATGACGGAACTCGCCGAGAGTATCCGAAAAAATCCACGTCCGATACTACTTGAATTTAAAACCTTCAGAATGCGTGGGCACGAGGAGGCAAGTGGAACAAAATATGTTCCTCAAGAGTTATTGGACGAATGGAATCTTCGCGATCCGTTGACCAATTACGAGCGTTTCCTGATAGCCGAAGATATTATCACAGAAGACGAAATCGAATCCTTAAAAAAGACCATCAAAAATGAAATTGAAGAACATCTTGAAATAGCTTTTAACGAGCCAGAAATTGAATCTACGGTAGAAGCGGAGCTAAACGATGTGTATCACGCATTTGATTACCAAGAAGTTCGTCCTTCTGGTGAAGTTGAAAACATTCGCCATATCGATGCGATTTCGCAGGGTTTAAAACAGTCTATGGAACGCCACGACAATTTGGTGATTATGGGGCAAGACATTGCGGAATACGGTGGAGTATTTAAAATCACCGAAGGCTTTGTTGAAGCTTTCGGAAGGGAACGCGTTCGAAACACACCTATTTGCGAATCGGCGATTGTTTCCACTGCGATGGGACTTTCCATTAATGGATTTAAATCCGTGGTGGAAATGCAGTTTGCAGATTTTGTGTCTTCCGGATTCAATCCTATTGTGAATTATCTGGCGAAAATCCATTACCGATGGGAAGAAAAGGCCGATGTTGTTATTCGAATGCCTTGTGGGGCGGGAGTGGGTGCAGGACCATTCCACAGCCAGACCAACGAAGCTTGGTTTACGAAAACCCCTGGGTTAAAAGTGGTTTACCCAGCGTTTCCGTATGATGCTAAGGGGTTGTTGGCAACCAGTATCGAAGATCCAAACCCGGTGATGTTTTTTGAACACAAAGCACTTTATCGCAGCATCCGCCAAGAGGTTCCAAAAGACTATTACACGTTGCCTCTAGGAAAGGCTTCGTTATTAAGAAAAGGTGATGATGTTACGATTATAACTTATGGCGCAGGTGTGCATTGGGCTATGCAAACGCTGGAAAATAATCCCGATATCAGTGCAGACCTCATTGATCTTCGTACTTTGATGCCATTGGATACCGAAGCGATATACAACTCCGTTAAGAAAACGAGTAAGGTGATTATCCTTCAGGAAGACAGTATGTTTGGTGGTATTGCATCGGATATATCTGCCATGATAATGGAAGACTGTTTCGAATACTTAGACGCACCCGTTAAACGGGTTGGGAGTTTAAATTCGCCCATCCCGTTTGCAGCTAAATTAGAGGAAAGCTATTTATCTAAGAGTTATTTTGAGGAAGCGCTAAGGGATTTGATGGCATATTAACAAAGTGATTAACATTTACTGTTAAAGTTCATTAAAGTAATAAGCTGATCCTTGTTTGTTGGTTATCATTGTAAAGTATTAACCTTAAAAAACCAAACATTATGATACGATGGGTCATCACATTTTTAGTAATTGCAATCATCGCTGCAATTTTTGGATTTGGCGGAATTGCTGAAGGAGCTAAAGACATAGCAGTAATTATTTTCTGGATATTTATTGTCCTTTTTGTATTATCCTTAATCGGGCGCTTATTGAGAAAATAATACTAACTTTAATCATCAAAATCTAATTTAAACCTATGAGAAAACTATTTCTATTGGCATTTATTATTGCCGTTGGAGTTTCTTGCAATCCTCCAAAAGTTGTGCAAGATTCCTATAAAGTAATGAAAGGATATTGGGTCCTTGACGAAGTGAGCTACGAAGCACCAGGAAATTACAACATCACTCTTTTTAATGATGCTTCAGCCGCATGCTTCGAAGGAAGTAATTGGCGATTTATCCCCAACAACAATACCGGTAATTATGTTATTGACAATTCAGATTGTGCTTCAGGACAACGAAATTTTGTTTTTACCGTCCAAGAAATCGATAAGGAATCCGGTCTGTACCATTTTATGCTTAAACCAACAAATGAAAAAGGAAAGTCCGACACCAAAACTGGTTACAGACTTCGTTTGGCCCAATTGGGCGAATATTCGATGACTTGGCAACAAACTGTTCAAGTTGATGGCGCACCCTTTGTAATAAACATGAGATTTTCAAAAATTGATTAACTATTAAAAATAAAAAATAAAACTATGAATACATTTTTTAAACGAGCATCGAGTATATTTTTTGCCATTATCTTGATTACGTCATTAAGTAGTTGTGAAGCAACCCGAAATGCTAATAGAGCACAAAAAGGTGCCGTTATCGGTGCTGCCGGTGGCGCTCTCTTAGGTGGTATCTTAGGAAACAACGTTGGAAAAGGTGAGAACAGTGCACTCGGTGCTGTTGTTGGAGGTGTTGTTGGTGGAACAGCTGGTGCCATCATCGGTAATAGCATGGATAAACAAGCACAAAAAATCGAAGAAGAGATTCCAGGAGCACAAGTTGAACGAATTGATGATGGAATTGTAGTTACTTTCGACGAAAACAGTGGTGTTTATTTCGCAACCAACAAATATAACCTGAATGACAAGTCTCAAGAAACACTCAATAAATTGGCCAATGTATTGATTGAATTCCCAGACACAAATATTTTAGTTGTTGGACATACAGACAGTACAGGTCCGAGAGAGTTCAACATGACGCTTTCAAGAGATCGCGCTAATTCGGTTACAAATTATTTCGTCACGCAAAAGGGAATAAGTGCCGGAAGAATCACCACAGAGTGGTTCGGACCCGATGCTCCAATTGCAGATAACAGTACCGTTGAAGGACGCGCAAAAAACAGACGTGTAAACGTTGCAATTGTTCCAAACGAAAAAATGAAAGAAGAAGCCAAAAAGCAAGCGGGCGAATAATTTCATATTAAATAATCTTCAACCCGATCTTTCCGATCGGGTTTTTTTATCTTTATTCTTGAGATATGAAACAGAATAACGCTTTTGATGTGATTGTAATAGGCGGTGGATTAGCTGGGCTAACTACGGCGCTACACCTATCCCAGAACGGAGTAGAAGTCTGTTTGATTGAGAAAAAACACTATCCAAGACACAAAGTATGCGGCGAGTATGTCGGCAATGAAGTGTTGCCGTATTTAAATTCTCTCCAAATTAATCCCTTTCAATTCGGTGCAAAAAAAGTCGAGTCGTTTCAAATAACCGATAAAAAGGGGAAGAATATTGAAACAAAACTCCCATTAGGAGGCTTTGGAATCAGTCGATATACCTTCGACAACGTGCTTTACGAAGCCATAAAAGACAAAGTTCATGTCGTTTTCGAAACAGTAGTTGACGTTTCCTGCGACAACGAAAAGGGAGTTGTTCAAACCCAGAACAAGAAAACTTTCCAAGCGCCAATTGTTGTTGGTGCTTTCGGAAAAAGATCCAATCTCGATACATTTCTCAAGCGTAAATTCATTCAGAAAAAATCACCTTGGCTCGCTGTTAAAAATCACTTTGAATACGATTTTCCTGAAGATACCGTGGCACTACATAATTTTCACGGTGGGTATTGCGGACTGAGTAAAACTGAAACAGATGTTGTGAATGCGTGTTATTTAACAACGTTTAATTCGTTCAAAAAATGGGGAAATGTAGCAGACTTTCAGACTAATGTACTGTCTGAAAATCCGTATTTAAATACCTTCTATAAACACGCAGCACCGATATTTGACAAGCCATTAACCATAAGTCAGATATCTTTTGACAGGAAAAAACCAGTTGAAAATCACATATTTATGATTGGCGACAGTGCCGGACTTATTCATCCGCTATGTGGAAACGGGATGGCAATGGCGATTATGAGTGCAAAGTTATTTTCGGATTTATATTTAAAAATGAAAACTGATGGAATGGACAGAGCCCAATTGGAAAATAAATACACCACGGTATGGAATAATGAATTTGCTTCTCGGCTAAAAGCCGGAAGGTACATTCAAAAAGCCCTGATGCACCCGTTTGCCTCTAAAGTCGGCTTAGCAATTGGGCGCGCTTTCCCCAGTACCATATCAAAAGTAATCGCCAAGACCCACGGAAAACCGCATATGCTATGAAATTTAGCAATAAACACCGATCGGATCAGGTTGAAATTATGGACAACAACCAGTTTCAAGGGAAAGAAATGCAAGATCTTTTAGCCGACTTAGATTTCATCAATACGTGGCTGGGTGGGAATAAAATTACGATTAAAGGCATACGAAAACTTTTGGAAAATCAGCCGAAATCTAAGGAAATAACCGTTTTGGATATAGGCTGTGGCGATGGCAGTACCTTGCGCACGTGTGTTGATTATGCACGTCAAAATAATATCAAGGTCAAGGGAATAGGAATTGATTTTAACGATTTTATTCTAGAAGAGGCGGCTCGCAAAAGTGATTCTTACTCCAATATCACCTACCTAAATATGGACGTTTTTAAGGAAATTGATGTAATTCCACCTTTCGACATTGCGATCTGTAGTTTGTTTTTGCATCATTTCGAAAACCATCAAATTGAAGCATTCCTTGGTCAAATAATTCAAAAAGCAACTCTCGGAGTCGTTGTTAATGATCTGCACCGAAGTTGGATAGCCTTCAAAGTATTCAAATTGATCAGTATGCTGTTTCTAAAAACAAAAACCGCCACACACGACGGGCTGATTTCTATAGCAAAAGGCTTTAGAAAACCAGAACTCCTCTATTGGTCTCAACAAATTCCTTTTCAAAAGAGTTGCATTTCGTGGCGATGGGCTTTCCGATACCTATGGATTCTTAAAAAAGAAGGCGTATCGAAATAAATTTCCTTACTTTTAAACAGAAATTAACACCGAACGTTTTCAAATTATATGTCTGTTAGAATTACAACTGTTAGCACTGAACTGCCACCTTATAGTAGAGAAACTGAGGAAATTATTCCGTTCGTCGAACAGTGGATGGTGAATCAAGAATCGCGCTTTCAAAGAAAAGTTATCAAGATATTTCAAGGGGCGGGGGTTGCCAAGCGGTATTCCATTATGGATCCGATTGAAGTTTTCAACAATCCAAGTTTTGGCGAACGAAACGATATCTATGCAAGAGAAATCACCAAACTCGGAAAAAAATGTCTGGAGAAAGCTTTGGACAAAGCAGATTGGAAACCTACCGATATCGATTTTATCATCACGGTAAGTTGTACGGGAATTATGATTCCTTCCGTGGATGCCTACTTGATCAACGCGCTTAAAATGAAACAGGACGTGGTTCGGCTACCCGTTACCGAAATGGGCTGTGCCGCAGGTGTTTCAGGAATGATTTACGCTCAGAATTTCTTGCAAGCCAATCCAGGAAAACGCGCAGCGGTTTTGGCTTTGGAGGCTCCAACCGCCACGTTTCAAATAGAAGATTTTTCGATGGCAAACATAGTCAGTGCTGCAATTTTTGGCGATGGCGCGGCTTGTGTTTTAATGTCGTCCAACGAAGAAGATCAAGGTCCAGAGATTTTGGGAAAATCGATGTATCACTTCTATGATGCCACTGAAATGATGGGATTTAAATTAGTTGACTCGGGTTTACAGATGATTCTCGACAAGAACGTGCCCGAGAATATTTCGGCACATTTTCCAAATATCATCCACCCATTTTTAGAGGAGCATCGTGTGACCATCGGCGAAATTGATCATTTAATTTTTCATCCCGGTGGGAAGAAAATCGTCCAAACGGTCGAAGATTTATTCGGTAGTATGGGGAAGAACATAGACGACACGAAGGAAGTTCTTCGGTTGTATGGAAACATGAGCAGTGCGACCATTCTCTACGTTTTAGAACGGTTTATGAATCGAAATGTTCCAAAAGGAGATTTAGGCCTTATGCTCACTTTTGGTCCAGGATTTTCTGCCCAACGAATTTTACTGCAATTTTAAAATGTTTTAGATGCTATGAGAGAATTTGAAGGACAATGGGCAATTATTCTGGGGGGCAGCAGTGGATTGGGTCTGGCTTCGGCCAAGAAACTTGCTTCGCACGGAATGAATTTGTGTCTTGTACATCGCGATAGAAAAAATGCGCTTCCTGCCTTTGAAAGGGAAGTAGCGAGTATGAAAGGCCATGGTGTCGAGGTGAAAACATTCAACAGCAATGCTTTAGACGATTCAGTATCTTCTGATATCATTGAAAATCTCCCGAAAAAAAGTGTTCGCTTACTCCTTCACAGCATTGCAAAAGGCAGCTTAAAACCAATGAGGGGGACGTCAAAAGAAAAGCTTTCTATAGACGACTTAAAAATTACGACCCACGCTATGGGCTTGAGTTGGTATCAATGGGCAAGTCAAGTAATTGAAAAAGATGTGTTTGCAGAAAAAGCGAGAAGCATCGCTTTTACGAGCGAAGGAAACAATAAAGTTTGGAAAGGATACGGTGCCGTTTCAGCGGCAAAATCGGTTTTAGAATCGCTGATGCGTCAAATGGCGGTAGAATGGGCTACTTTGGGAATTCGCACCAATTGTATCCAGGCGGGAACCACCGAAACACCTTCGTTTAAAGCCATTCCAGGAAGTGACACTTTAGCTGAAATGGGATTAAAAAGAAATCCTTTTAAACGCCTGACACAACCTGAAGATGTCGCCAATGTCGTGTATTTATTGTGTAAAAATGAAGCCGATTGGATCAACGGAACCATTGTGAAAGCCGATGGTGGTGAAAGTTTGAGGTAATTTTAATTATAAAATATGCAATCGACAGAAATCATAAAAAAACTACCCTACACCGAGCCTTTCCTGTTTGTAGATGAGATTTTGTCGATATCGGATAATGACGTTATTGGCGCTTATACGTTTAAAAAAACTGCCAATTTCTATCGCGGTCATTTCAAAGATCATCCCATAACACCTGGGGTTTTGCTCACGGAATGTATGGCGCAAATCGGTTTGGTTTGCTTGGCTATTTACCTAATAGAAAAGGAAGAAGATATCGCCCATAATTTCGCGTTAAGCCATACGGATATTGACTTTTTATTGCTGGTATACCCGGGAGAAAAAGTAAGGGTTGTTTCCGAAAAAATCTATTTTCGCTTTGGAAAATTGAAATGTAAAGTAAGAATGTACAACTCGGACGAAAAATTGGTTGCTCACGGAGAAATCAGTGGGATGACAATTAAAAAGTTATAAACCGTATGGCATCTTTAAATTTATAAACGATGAAAAATCGCGTCGCAATTACCGGTCTTGGCATTGTTGCCCCGAATGGGGTTGGGCTTACGGAATTCCAAAAGGCCTTGGAAGAAGGCACTTCTGGAATTCGATTTTCCCCAGAACTTCGCGATCTCAATTTTTCATGTCAATTAGGCGGGGAACCGATAATTTCTGAAGAAAAAAAGCATCAATATCTCACCTCTTTACAACTTCGTAATTTTAAAAGCAGTGGTATTTTATATGCTGTTATCGCTGGAATTGATGCTGTTAATGATGCCAATTTATCGCACTTGTCTGAAAGTGAAGATCCAAACTGGGATTTAGGGATTGTCTTCGGTACAGGCATCAGCGGTGTTGAAAAGTTCAGGGAAGCCATTCATCGGATTGACGATAAGAATGTGCGTCGTCTCGGAAGCACTTCTGTTATTCAGACCATGGCGAGTGGTGCGAGCGCGTATTTAAGCGGTATTTTGGGAGCGGGAAATATGGTGACGGCAAATTCTTCAGCCTGCGCAACGGGAACTGAAGCTTTACTTTTGGGATATGAACGTATTGCAAACGGCCAAGCGACTTATATGCTGTGTGGAAGCACGAGCGATTGCGGTCCCTATATTTGGGGTGGATTTGATGCGCTGAAAGTGACAAATTACAAACACAACGACAGTCCACAAAACGTTCCTGGCCCAATGAGTGCACACGCCAGTGGATTTATTCCTGGAAGTGGGGCAGGTGCCTATATTCTGGAGAATATGGACAACGCCATAAAACGCGGCGCTACGATTTATGCCGAAGTATTGGGCGGAGCAATTAACAACGGTGGACAAAAGGGGGGAGGAAGTATGACCGCACCCAATAGTATCGCCATTCAAAAATGCATCAATGACGCTTTGAAAAACTCCAATGTATCACCCTCAGATATCGATTATATCAACGGACATTTAACCGGAACGATAAAAGATCCCGATGAAATTGAAAATTGGACATTGGCTTTGAATCGAAAGCAAAAGGATTTTCCTTATATCAATTCGTTAAAAGGACTCGTAGGCCATTGTTTGGCAGCAAGTGCTAGCATTGAAATTGTCGCTTCTGTTTTACAACTTCACAACAATTTTATTTTTCCAAATAGCCATGTACTTCCATTGCATCCAAAGATTTCTGCTTTGATAGATCCTGCAAAAATTCCCACAAAAAAGAAAACTATTCCTTTAAAAACAATTATAAAAGCAAGTTTTGGTTTCGGAGATGTAAATGCCTGTGTTATCTTTCGGAAGATATAAGCGAAGCGCATTCAAACGCTTTTAGTACTTTTAGATATTGAATAAATTAGTATTAAAACACAAGTAATTAAAAATGACTCCGGAAGATATTTTTACAAAACTCCAACCCATTATACAGGTATATTTACCAGAAGATGTAGCGGTAGATAATATTCATCTTGAAAGTGATTTAGCGCGTGAGCTCAACATCAATTCGGCTTATTTTGTAGACATCGTGCTCGACATTGAAGACGAATTCGATATCGCAGTTGCCAATGAGGATATGGAACGCTTTGAAACGGTTAAGGACGTGGTGACTTTAATTCAATCTAAAATTGGTTCTGTTTAAAAAAATAGCATAGGGGATAAGCATAAAAAAACTGCGAAATAACAATTAGCTAATTTCGCAGTTTCCTTATGGGGTCGTATAACAATTAAACTTATTTTGGATCTATAAATCGTTCGTCGTCTGATGTTCTATTGATGTCTGTACTGCCATCTTTTGTTGATCGACTCTGATTTAATCCCGACGAATCCACTTCAAAAAACTCTAAGATTTCGGGCGGGTTTGCTATTTGTTTCGTCTCGTTACCTTTTATAGCAATAGGTTGGCTAATAGCATCGTCATTGTTTTGAATAATTTTTATCCAATCTTCCGAATTGTAATCGTGGATGTTTTTTTCATTCAAACCAAGCTTGCGCTTATCGACCAAATCACCAACTTTTACGTTCAAAGCTTCGGCGATCTCGACCCATTGACTACCTGGAAGTTGGGTGTGAACCAAATCAATCGCTAAATACCGATCTTGTATGCCGGTTAAGTAACTCAAGGTGTGTTTACCGACGCGTGTATTACTGCTGTAAATTAGCGTTAGCTGTTTATCATTTCTTGCGATAAGTCCCATACGCCTCATAATTAATGTGATTGCATTTTATCCTTTCGCTTCTGCAGTTGCGTGCGTAGTTCCGTTACTACTTTTGCCACAGAGGCTTCGAATGTGCTAGTTGTAGATTCTGCGAAAATTACAGGACCAGGCGTATTTAATCGAACACTACATACTTTTCTCTCTTCGGGATTGCTCGAGTTTTTCTTTTTAAAATAGACGTCAGCATCTACTATAAAATCATATTTGTTTTCTAGTTTCTCTAATCTTTCAGTGATTAGACCTTCCAAACGAGCGCTTGCCGCTACTTCTTGATATTGAAAATTGATGTTCATAGATTGTATTTGTTTTAATTATAAAACTAAAGATACAATAGGCATAAATTCATTCCTAACTTTTCACACTTTTTTATACCCTTATCACTCTGTTATATCATCCGGTTGATCTAAAGGGATAAGGACAGAAAATAAAATTCCACCTATGAGCGATCCAGCAATCACAGTCAACGAGACCCACTCGGGAATTTCTACGTTGTGCGATAGAATTAATTTAACACCTACATAGGCCAAAATAATGACCAGGCTGTAATTGAGGAATCGGAATTTATCGAGCATGCGGGAAACAAGGAAATAAAGTGAGCGCAGCCCGAGAATCGCCATAATATTCGAACTAAACACAATAAAAGGATCTGACGTAATGGCTAGAATTGCCGGAATACTGTCCAAAGCAAATACAATATCTGTCAATTCAATTACTATGAGTGCCGCAAAAAGGGGAGTGGCCACTTTGACACCCATCCG
>Ga0209075_1000923_pt1 | contig 28355 bp, 23 predicted proteins | sample Stecom2011_FD_187523 | JGI IMG/M metagenome (GOLD analysis project Ga0209075, IMG submission 187523) | Agricultural soil microbial communities from Utah to study Nitrogen management - Steer compost 2011 (SPAdes) (version 2) | ecosystem: Environmental > Terrestrial > Soil > Agricultural land...
ATATCTCTCCGGCCGGCAGCATCAAGGCACAGTCGCCGGCGGGTGCCTACCTGCTGGAGCGGGGGGTGAGCGTGGCGGACTTCAACTCCTATGGTTCCCGTCGGGGGAACCATGAAGTCATGATGCGCGGCACCTTTGCCAATATCCGCATCCGAAACCTGATGCTGCCCGGGGTGGAAGGGGGCGAAACCCTGCATATTCCATCAGGCGAGCAAATGTCCATTTATGACGCCGCGATGCGTTACCAGGCAGAGGGGGCGCCCTTGGTGGTACTGGCGGGCAAGGAGTATGGGACGGGCTCCAGCCGGGACTGGGCGGCGAAAGGCACCCGGCTGCTGGGGGTCAAAGCCGTGATTGCCGAGAGCTTCGAGCGGATTCACCGCTCCAACCTAGTGGGTATGGGGGTGCTGCCGTTGCAATTCAACGAAGGTGAAAATGCCCAGAGCCTGGGACTGAAGGGAACGGAAGAGCTGGAAATCCAGGGCTTGTCCGATTCATTACGACCGGGGCAAGAGCTTAAGGTGGTGGCCACCAGTCCTGATGGCGGCCAGCAGCAGTTCACCGTGCGTTGCCGAATCGACACCGCCAATGAAATGGCCTACTTCCGTAGCGGCGGCATTCTTCATTACGTACTGCGTCATATGATGGCCTGACCCTCAAAATGCTGCCAAGAGATCTAATCGAGGCAGCATTTTTTGTATTTCTTGCCGCTCCCGCAGGGGCAACTGCCATTGCGCTCCGGGCGAAGAGTCAGCACCTCTGGCGTGCCTTTCAGATACCGCCAGCGCCCATCCTCGCGACAAAACAAGGAGCGTTCTTCCAGAGCGCTCCATTGCCCTTGCTCCAAAAATGTAGCACGAAAGTGGACCCAGCCCGTTTCGCCTTCCTCGCCGCTGCCAAAGATCTCCAGGCGCTTCCACTGGGTGGGCGTGAGCTCAAGCTGGCTGGGGCGGGTGGAGGAATGCCAGCTACTCAGTAAATATTCGCGGAGTTCCAAGGCGAAGGCCGTATAGCGGGAGCGCATCAAGGCTTCCGGGCTGGCTGCGGGGCTGCCGGTATGGAGCGGCTGACAGCAGGCGGCATAGGTCTGGCCGGAGCCACAAGGACAAGACGGGTGATCAGTCATGGACGTCTCGAAAATCGCGTGGGTAATGAGTGGATGCTGGCCTTAACCTGAGTGCCAGGGTTACTGAGCTGATTCTAGCAGACCGGGCAGAGGGGGGCACAGCTCGGTGGGCAATGGGGTAGGGCTCTCCAAAATTAGTATTTCTGTGCGAATTTCATCACTTAGTTTACAACTAAAGGTTAAGTTTCAACGGTAAGGAGAGAAACGATGGATCCGGTTGCACGCAACGAACCCGTAACAGAAAGAGTTGGCGTGGTCGCGTCCCGTCCGACACGCAGCAATCGTTTTCCGGCAATTGCCTGGAGCTCGATTATTGGCGGCTTGGTAGTCGGGCTTGCGACCCACATGCTGATGATGTTGCTGGGAGTGGCCGCCGGAATGACGGCCGTGGAATTTACCGCCAGCGGCTTGGGCGCACAGAATGTCCCAGAGTGGTCCGCGGCCTGGAACGGCCTGAGTATGCTGCTGGCCGCCTTTGTCGGTGGTTATGTCGCGGCGCGCATGTCGGGGCTGCGACGCAAGGCCGATGGTGTTTTGCACGGTTTTGTGGCCTGGGGGGCGACCACCTTGCTCTATGCCATTCTGTCGATTTCGGCCATGGGGGCCTTGTTTGGCGGGATCTTCAGCACCGTTGCCAATGTGGGGTCTTCCGCGGCCGGCGTGGCGGCCCAAACGGAAGGGCCGGTACTGCAGCAGCGCTTGCAGGCTTTGATTGGAGAAAACACCAATATTAATACCGAAGCGATCACCACCGAGAATATGAACCAGTTGCAAGCCCAGCTGGATGCCGGTGATCGGGCGGGTGCCACCAACACCTTGGTGCAAACCTTTGGTGTGGAGGCTCAACGTGCCGAAGGAGTGGTCGATGGTTTGATGGCCATCACCGCGCCGCAAGCCGTGTCACCGGAGGCCCAGGCCAGTATTAATCAGGGGGTGGATGTCGCGGCCACGGCAACCTGGAGCCTCTTTATCGCTATTGCCCTATCCCTGATTGTCGCCTTGGGTGGTGGCCTGTTGGGAGCCAAGGGCGCCCGACGTGCGCCCCGAGCCATCGCGGTGTAAGCCAATAACCAACCGGCTGCCTGTTGGACAGGGCAGGCAGCCGTCGACGGAGAAATGAACCACCGGGGTTGGACCTTTACTGGCGGGATGGAGAAGGTGACTGCGGTGTTTGACTGCTCTAAAATCCCGCCATGCATTTACCCATTGACGATGTTCTTCCCAATCTGTTGCAGACGCTTCGCCAGCACTGCGTGACAGTTTTACAGGCTCCACCCGGTGCCGGTAAAACCACACGGGTGCCGCTGGCCCTGTTGGCCGAGCCCTGGCTGGACGGGCAACGCATTATCATGCTGGAACCCCGCCGACTGGCGGCCCGCGCGGCGGCCCAATTCATGGCGCAACAACTCGGCGAACCGGTGGGCCAGACCGTCGGCTATCGCACCCGCCTGGATAGTAAAGTCAGCGCCCAAACCCGCATTGAAGTGGTCACTGAAGGCATCTTAACCCGCATCCTGCAGGATGATCCCTCACTGGCCCCTTATGGCGCGGTGTTGTTCGATGAGTTTCATGAGCGCAGTTTGCAGGCCGATCTGGGGCTGGCACTGACCCTCGAGGTGCGCCAGGCCCTGCGGGAGGACCTGCGGCTTGTGGTGATGTCCGCCACACTGGATGCAGAACCCATCGCCAAATTGTTGGGCAATGCCCCGATGATTGTCAGCCCCGGTCGCAGTTACCCGGTAGAGGTGCGCTATCTGCCCGCACCCGGCCACCAGACACCCCAGCAGCATTTAGTCGCCGTGGTTCTCCAGGCGCTGGCGGAACAGAGTGGCTCGGTGCTGGTATTTTTACCAGGAGCGGCGGAAATCGGTCGTTTACAGCAAGAATTGGAAGGGCGGCTGGCATCGGACACCTTTGTTGCGCCCCTGTTCGGACAGCTGTCCCAGGATGATCAGGATGCCGCGATTCGCCCGGCCCCGGCGGGCCGCCGCAAGGTTGTGCTGGCAACCTCCATTGCTGAAACCAGTTTGACCATTGAAGGGGTGCGGGTGGTGATTGACTCCGGGCTGCATCGTGCGCCGGTGTTTGACCCGGTAACGGGCCTGACCCACCTGCACACGCAACGGATCTCTCAAGCCGCCGCCGAGCAGCGCAAGGGACGGGCCGGCCGGACCGAGCCCGGGGTGTGTTATCGTCTCTGGTCGGAGGCGGAGCAAAGCCGGTTAATCCCCTTTGCCCAGCCGGAGATCGTGACGGCGGATCTGTCCGATCTGGTGATGGATCTGGCCCAATGGGGCGAGACGGACCCAACCCGTCTGAGCTGGTTGAATGCGCCACCCCCGGCCGCCTGGCAACAGGCCCGGGAGCTGTTGCAGCAATTGCAGATTCTGGGCCCCGATGGGCGCCTGACCGATCATGGTCGCCGGGTCGGGCGCCTGGGGCTTCAGCCGCGACTGGCCCATATGGTGGAGCGAGCCCGTGATTTGGGCTGGGCACGATTAGGTGCCCAACTGGCCGCCCTGCTTTCAGAGCGGGATGTCCTGACCGGCCAGCGCCATGGGGATGTTCAGGATCGACTGGTGGCGCTGCGTGGCGAAGTAGGGCGGGGCGTTGCGGATCGCGGGCGAGTGCAGCGGGTGCGTCAAACCACGCAGCAGATCCTGCAGCGTCTCAAGCCCGAGCAAAACTTACCGGAGTCGCCAGATGCGGCAGGTGTGCTGCTGGCGATGGCTTACCCGGATCGGATCGGCAAGCGCCGGGCCGGTAACGCGCCCCGCTATTTGCTGGCGAATGGGCGAGGCGCCTGGCTGATGGACGATGACCCTTTACAGAGAGCGGACTTTATCGTTGCCGCGGAGCTGGATGACAAAGGTCGGGAAGCCCGTATCTTTCTAGGGGCGGAGATTAGTCGGGCATCTATCCTGGAGCACTTTGCTGACCGGATCGAACACCAGGAATTACTTCACTGGGACGCGACGGCACAGTTGGTGCGGGCTGCTCAGCAGACCAAACTCGGGGCTCTGGTGCTGGAAGAGCGCGCCGTGACCACCGCGGACCCGGAGGCGGTTACCGCGCTGCTGACCCAGGTGCTGGTTCAGCGCAAGCTGGAGGATTTACCGTGGGATGATGAATCCAGGCAATGGCTGGCGCGGGTGCAGTTCCTACGACGGTTTGAAGGAGACGTTTGGCCGGACACCTCCCTTGAGGCCTTGGCCGGTACCGCGGACCAGTGGCTGGCCCCATTTCTGGCTGGCATGAATCGTCTGACCCAGGTAAAGGGGTTGTCGTTATTGCAGGCACTCAATAGCCTGTTGAGCTATGACCAGCAGCGCCAGTTGGAGCTGAAGGCGCCGGCGCGACTGGAAGTTCCGACCGGGTCCCGCATCCAGTTGGATTACCGCAGTGCCGAACTACCTGTGCTTGCGGTTCGGCTCCAGGAACTCTTCGGACTCACGGAAACTCCCAAGGTCCTGGATGGACGTCAGCCGGTGACCTTGCACCTACTCTCTCCCGGCTACAAACCGGTACAGGTGACTCAGGACTTGACCAGCTTTTGGCGTAACGGATACCGGGAGGTACGCAAGGATCTGCGGGGCCGCTATCCCAAACACCACTGGCCCGAAGACCCACTGACCGCGCCGCCGACCCGGCATGCCAAGCGACGGGGGGAGTCTGGCTGACAGCTTCGGTGCTACCCTTTGGCGGCGCCAGGGCGCGGTTTTCCGCCTCGTGCTCCCTGGACGAGCCAGGGCCGGCCACCTACACTTGAATCGTTTCAATTGCGATTCTGCGCGGCGCCTCGAATCACCCCGGTTATGAAAAAAATTCTCGCTTTCCTATTGGTGTTGATGCCGGTTTTCAGCCTGGCGAGCAGCATGGCTGTCTCGTCGGAGGTTGATTACGTGCTGGTGATGAAGGCCGAGCGGAAGATGTTTTTGATGCGCTCCGGAGTGCCGGTCAAGGAGTATCCCATTTCCCTGGGGTTGAGCCCGGTCGGACATAAAGTGTTCGAGGGGGATATGCGAACTCCGGAAGGCGTGTATGTGCTGGATTGGCGGAACGCACACAGCAGCTTCTATAAGTCCATCCATATTTCCTATCCCAATCCGGACGATGTGGCCCGGGCCCTGGCAATTGGAAAATCAGCGGGCGGAATGATCATGATCCATGGTCTGCCAAGTAATAAGAAAAATCTGGATGAGAAGCTGTTGCTGGAATCCGATTGGACCGAAGGATGTATTGCGGTTTCCAATCAAGCGATGGAAGAAATCTGGAACTCCGTGGCTGACGGCACGCCAATTGTGATTTTACCCTGATCCCTCAAGCCTTTAGGTTATAACACCATTGGCTTATATAGCTCGCTAAGTTCGCCTCGGGCCTTTCAAGTCACTTTGATAAGGAATTTCCGAATTTATGCGAGACATTCCCTATAGTTTGTCATCATTTTACCTTAGACTTGTTTGCGAACCCTGAGTGTCCCGCACTGTAAATGTTCGGAAGCATAACTTTGGGGGAATAAAGGATAAACCGATTTAGGGGTAATCTCATGATTCGTAATGTTTCTCTGACTTCTGTACTGCTGGCGGCTGTATTGGCAACTGGTTGTGCCAGCACCACGAAGGATCAGCAAGACGCTGCTAACCAGCGCGTTGATGAGGTGGCAAGCAAAGTTGATGAAGCACAAGCAAAAGTAAGCGCTGTAGAACAACGCGCGAACGAAGCTTATCGTCTGGCAGAAGAAGCCCTGGCCGCTGCCAAGGCTGCACAGCAGTCTGCTGATGCTGCCAACGAGCGCGCTGCTCGTATGCTGCAACAGTCCAGCCGCAAGTAATTAAGAACGCGGTTGTAAAAGCCCGGAAGCAGTCATCCGGGCTTTTTGACCAATCAGCTCCGGAATCCCGGACACCCGCGACACCGCCTCTTCCAATTTCCTCGCATCAATCAGCATCGGGCCATGTTCCTTTTCAAAGGCGGCCAGCGCCCGTACCGCATCAATCCGCAACTGACGAATCTGATCCGGGTGATCGGGTTGATCAAAGGCATGGAGCTCGATCAGCAAATCGTCGCCACTGAGTCCCAGCTTGATGGGTTCGTTGATAAAACGAACCGACGTTCCCACTGGCAGAATCTTGGCCAGCTCCAGCACATCCCGGTTATACATACGAATACAACCATGGCTGACCTGGGTGCCAATACCAAAGCTCTTATTGCTGCCGTGAATCAGGTAACTGGGCAGGTCGAGCTGTATTTTGAGCGGCCCGAGGGGGTTCTCCGGCCCCGGGGGAACAACCGCAGGTAGGAAGTTTCCTTCGGCCGCATACTTTCGGCGGATCGACTCAGGTGGATACCAGGCTGGATTGGGAATTTTGGCCCGCACCCGTGTTTGGGTCAGGGGGGTAGGGGACTCGTCGGTGCCAATGCCAATGGCATAGGTCAGCACGCTGCCCTTGTTGGTGTAATAGTAGAGACGATATTCCGCCAGATTGACCACAATCCCCTGTCGTGGCCCGGAGGGGAGTAAAAACTGGTGGGGGAGAACAACCTGGGTGCCTTCTCCGGGCAGCCAGGGGTCCACTTGGGGGTTGGCCAGCAGCATTTCTGTATAGCCCAGGCCAAACTTTTGACCGAGTTCGGCAAAAGTATCTTCATAGCGCGCTTCAATAATTTCAACTTGTCCCACCAGGTCATGGCCTTCGCGAAGCTCCAGTTCCAGGGCGGAGGCGTTCATTCCCCAAAAGAGGGCGCCACCCAGGAGGCCAAGTTTTGTTATGAGCTTTTTCATCATGGTGATAATACGGGGTTCTGCAATGGGTAACAGCCCACCACCAGAGGCTCTGGCGCACCCAACGCGCGGTTGGAGCCGGTCAGGCGGGCAAGATGAAGTTATCGACAACATACAGACGCCAGCAGGGGCTGTCCATCCGCTGATTTACCTAATGGGATCAAGCTAACGTCTGAAGGGATGTCTGGCGGGTTGAGCCGAAGTTGTGAAGTAGGTGCTTGAACAGGTTGAAACACTGTACTAATATACACTGTAAATTGATACAGTAATTGCGGTGAGCGCACTGTCTTAGGAGTTCAGAGTATGTCCGTATCCTCCCTGGCTGATGATGTGATCTGTGTAAAAATGCCGGTAAACCAGTGTCTGATGGCGTTCTATTACAAGCGTGTGGGTGGGGAGTGGGTCCGCTACAAGCGTACTCCTATCCACTAAGGTCTGTTCAAGGGTAACGGGATGCGGGCGGCGAAAAGGATCGCTTGCCTGCCCGGAAAGGCTGTCGATAAATGACGGCTTAAGCCAAAGAATGATGATTCCCCTCGCCATGGATTGGCGATTTCAAGCTGGTCATTGCCAGCTTTTTTCTCACCACGAGCGGGCGCTTCCAATACCGGCAGGCAGGGGGCGTTGGCGCGGACCCCCATGCCGTTGCGGCACTGGCAGGCCCGCTTTCCTTGGCAGGCTAAGACTGGGTTTGCTGCTTTGGCTGATCGTGCTTGCCGCTGTTTTTCTGGATGTCCTTGCGGATCGCCCAGACTACGCCGACAAAGAATGCGATCATTAGCGCTACGATAATCAGCCCAGCTATGACGACTTCATCAAGGTACATAGATCTGCTTCCTGTAGGTTAAAAGAAGATGATATTAAGTTAGCAGTTACAGGAAGGCGGTGATTGACCCTGATCAATATAAGGTTAAATTGCCAGGGGGCTCATTTATAAAGAAATCTGCCGGGGAAGGCGTGAGGTTGGGGCAAGCTGTGGTGCCAGCAGGCGCGCTTACGCCAAGGAGCCCGGTCGATCCAGAGCGGAGTCGGGCTCCTGAAGGTGGGGCTTTAATTTTTGCGCGGCGGGAGTACCACCACTTTGCTCTCTGAGTAGCGGTCCTGCCAGGTGAGCTGTTCCTTGTCCCACAGCATCCAGAAGTATCCCAGTCCCAGACATAGCCAGGAAACGATCGCAACCATGAAACGCAGCAGGCACTGAAGCCAGGTGATGGAGGTGCCGTCCGGGTTTTGGATGCGCACCCGCCACACTTGCATGCCTAAGGTTTGCCCGAGGCGGCGCCAAAAATAGGCAAAGAAGAAGAACACGCTGAGAAACAGCACGGTCTTGTAAAAAGGGTCTCGCTCCATGCCGCCGGAATCCAGGTGGATCTTGAGTGCATCGCCCCCCATGACGGCCGCGGCCACTGCCAGATAAATAGCGGTAATCACAAACAGCAGGGCAATTACCAGCAGGCTGTCGTAAAACATAGCGGCAAACCGCCGCCACAGCGGAGCTATGGGAAGAGTGCTCGGATCTTCCGGAAAGCGACGTATCATTGGGAAACAGGCCTCCTTTTAAGGTGGCGCTACTATACCACAGCTCAAATCCCGCAACTCAATTCCCAGAGTCCAAATCAACTTGGTAGTCTCACTAACGGTTTTTCCTTATGCCGTCACGGTCCGTTGTTGACGGATTGCCCAGAATTCTTGGTTCGATACGATTTTTGCATCACGCTAATTGTGATAGAGTACCTACCTCTTTTTTCCATTCCCAACCGAAGTAACGATTGCGTACGGTAGACGTTGCCATGAAGAGCGCTGATATTCGCGAAGCATTCCTGCGATTTTTTGAAGAAAAAGGTCATACGCGGGTGGCCTCCAGTTCCCTGATTCCCGGCGACGATCCCACCCTGTTGTTTACCAATGCGGGGATGAACCAGTTCAAGGACTGCTTTCTGGGTCTGGAAAAGCGTCCTTATACCCGCGCCACAACCTCCCAGAAGTGTGTCCGGGCCGGTGGCAAGCACAATGACCTGGAAAATGTCGGTTATACCGCCCGTCACCACACGTTCTTTGAAATGTTGGGGAACTTCAGCTTCGGCGATTATTTCAAGCGTGATGCGATTCATTACGCCTGGGAGTTTCTGACCTCGCCCCAGTGGTTGGGTATCGACTCCAGCAAACTGTGGATCACCGTTTACCATACGGATGACGAGGCCTACGAGATCTGGAATAAAGAAGTGGGCGTGCCAACAGAACGGATTATCCGTATTGGCGATAACAAAGGTGGCCCCTATGCTTCAGATAACTTCTGGGCGATGGGCGATACCGGCCCCTGCGGACCTTGTACCGAAATCTTCTATGATCATGGTCCGGATGTAGCCGGCGGGCCTCCCGGTTCACCGGATGAAGATGGCGACCGCTACATTGAAATCTGGAACAACGTGTTCATGCAGTTCAACCGGACGGCTGATGGGCAACTGCATCCGTTGCCGGCCCCTTCGGTGGATACGGGCATGGGGCTGGAGCGTATTTCCGCAGTGATGCAGAAGGTGCATTCCAACTATGAGATCGACCTGTTTCAGAACCTGCTGAAGTCTGCTGCGGAAGTAATTGGTTGTAAAGATGAAGGGCAGCCTTCCCTGAAAGTGGTGGCTGACCATATCCGCTCCTGCTCGTTCTTGATTGCCGATGGGGTGATGCCTTCCAACGAAGGGCGGGGCTATGTACTGCGCCGCATCATCCGTCGTGCCAGCCGTCACGGTAACAAGCTGGGTGCCAATGGCGCGTTTTTCTGGAAGCTGGTGGATGCCTTGGTTCAGGAAATGGGGCAGGCCTATCCGGAATTGAAAGAGAAGCAGGCGCATGTGGAAAAAGTGCTGCGCCAGGAAGAAGAGCAGTTCGCCAAGACCCTGGAGCAGGGCCTGAAGATTCTGGAGCAGGATCTGGCCGGCCTCAAGGGGTCGGTAATTCCCGGAAAAACCGTCTTCACCCTGTACGACACTTATGGTTTTCCGGTTGATCTGACCAATGACATCGCCCGCGAGCGGGGTCTGACTCTGGATTATGACGGCTATGAAGCCGAAATGGAGGCTCAGCGCGAAAGGGCGCGGGCATCCAGCAAGTTTGGTATTGATTACAACAGCCTGATCAAGGTGGAAGGCAAGACCGACTTCACCGGTTACGAGCATCTGGTGGAACATTCCAATGTCACCGCGATCTTTGTGGAAGGCCGGCCCGTGGATGCGGTCACCGCCGGAACCGAGGCGACGGTAGTGCTGGATCGGACCTCCTTCTATGGGGAGTCCGGTGGTCAGGTGGGTGATGCCGGCATCATCGATTGGGACGGCGGCAGCTTTGAAGTCCGCGACACCTTGAAAGAAGGTGATAGCCATCTGCATGTTGGGCGCGTTCAAAGTGGCAGCCTGAAAGTCGGGCAGAAAGTCAGCGCCCGGGTGGATGAGGCCAAGCGTATGGCGACTGCTCTGAACCACTCGGCAACGCACCTGCTCCACGCTGCCCTGCGCAAGGTGCTGGGTCCTCATGTGACGCAAAAAGGTTCCCTGGTGGAGCCCGAGCGCCTGCGCTTCGACTTCTCCCATGGCGAAGCCGTGAGCCATGAGCAATTGAAGGAAATCGAGAACATCGTCAACGACCAGATTCGCGCCAACGTGGCGGTGGAAGTTCACGAAACCGATATGGAAACTGCCAAGGCCAAAGGTGCCATGGCCTTGTTTGGCGAGAAATACGGCGATCAGGTTCGAGTGTTGACCATGGGTCGTGATGCTTTCTCCGTCGAGCTTTGCGGGGGCACGCACGTCTCCCGCACGGGTGATATTGGTTACTTCATTATCACGGCCGAAATGGGCGTTGCCGCCGGGGTGCGTCGAATTGAAGCGGTCACCGGTGGCAATGCCGCCCGCTACCTGGATGCCGGCGAGCAGTCCCTGCGTCAGATCGCCGGGCTGGTGAAGGCCGGGCGCGAGCAGGCAGTCGATAAGGTGAAGGCGCTCCTGGAGCGGAACCGCCAGTTGGAGCGGGAGCTGGAGCAGTTGAAAGCCAAGCTGGCCAGCTCGGCCGGCTCGGATCTGGCCACCAACGCTCTGGATGTGAAAGGCGTTAAAGTAGTTGCGGCACGACTGGACGGGGTGGATCGCAAATCCTTGATGGATATGGTCGACCAGTTGAAGAACAAGCTAGGCTCCGCGGTAGTCTTGCTGGCTGCTCAGGAAGAGGATAAAGTCAGCGTCGTTGCGGGGGTGACCAAGAATCTGACCGACCGTCTCAAGGCCGGTGATCTGGTGAAGTCCGTCTCGGAAATGATCGGGGGTAAAGGCGGTGGCCGCCCTGACATGGCCCAGGGAGGCGGCTCTGATATCGCCAAGTTGCCAGTGGCGCTTGAGTCAGTGCAGGGCTGGGTGGAAACCCGACTCTGATCTCAAAATGAAAATGCGCGCTCTTGCTTGAAGGGCATGTAAGCTCCATCACGAAGGAGTTTAGATGAGCTTTAGGCAAGAGGCCGGCGCTCTGGAGTGTCCGGCACGGGCTTCAGGGCGTCAGTTGAGCGCGGTTCTGATGTCACGCATCAGGTTGTGATGCTGTTGCCATGCTTTCCGAGGCGCACTCGGGAGTTTAAATGCTATAGGGTCGAGTGAGTTAAACAATGGCGCTATTGGTGCAGAAGTTTGGTGGTACCTCTGTTGGCACAATCGAACGGATTGAAGCCGTTGCAGAGAAGGTTAAAGGCTTTCGTGAGCAGGGCCACGATCTGGTGATTGTGGTTTCTGCCATGAGTGGCGAAACCAATCGTTTGATTGGTCTGGCCAAGGAAGTGATGGAAGAGCCGACACCTCGGGAACTGGATGTGCTGGTTTCCACCGGTGAACAGGTCACCATCGCCCTGCTGGCCATGGCGCTTCAGAAACGGGGAGTGCCTGCCCGCTCTTATACCGGGCAGCAAGTTCGGATTCTGACCGACCGGGCCTACAACAAGGCGCGGATTCTGCAGATTGACGAGCAGCGGATCCGGAGTGATCTGGACGCGGGTCGGGTGGTCATTGTCGCCGGATTCCAGGGGGTGGACGAAGATGGCAACATCACCACGCTGGGACGGGGTGGCTCGGATACCACCGGAGTTGCGCTGGCTGCGGCCTTGAAAGCTGACGAGTGTCAGATCTACACGGATGTGGATGGTGTTTATACAACTGATCCGCGTGTGGTCGACACGGCTCGTCGCCTCGAAAGAATTACTTTCGAAGAGATGCTGGAAATGGCCAGTCTGGGCTCCAAGGTGCTTCAGATTCGCGCGGTTGAGTTTGCTGGAAAGTACAATGTTCCCTTGCGCGTGCTGCACAGTTTTAAAGAAGGCTCAGGCACGCTGATTACTGTTGAGGATGATGGCTCTATGGAACAACCGGTTGTTTCAGGTATTGCGTTCAGTCGTGACGAAGCCAAACTGACGATTCTGGGTGTGCCCGACGTACCGGGTGTGGCAACGCGGATTTTGAAGCCGATCAGTGATGCCAACATCGAAGTCGACATCATTGTGCAGAACGTTGGTGCGGACAATAAAACCGACTTCACGTTTACGGTAGGGCGGGGCGATTATAAGCGCGCCCTGGACATCCTGCAGACCCTGAAGGAAGAGCTGAACGCCCGTGAAGTGCGTGGCGACAGCAAGATTGCCAAAGTCTCCATCGTGGGTGTCGGCATGCGCTCTCACGCGGGCGTGGCCACCAAGATGTTTGACGCGCTGTCCCGGGAAGGAATTAACATCCTGATGATCTCCACCTCCGAGATCAAAATTTCGGTTGTGATTGATGAAAAATATCTGGAGTTAGCGGTCCGTGCACTGCATTCGGCCTTTGAGCTGGATGAAGATAAATCCAAGGAAGAATGACGGATAAGGCACCGAACTGCAGAATAGATGCTGAAGTCCGGTGCAGGCTTGTAGGTTCACCTGCGGGTGGCCCAAAGAGCAGGAACTCAATGTTCAATTTATCTGACAACGATTCGTGGTGGGGTCGTTGTCGATCCCTTGAATGTTGGTTTGGTTCCTCTGCGGATCTAAGGGAAGGAGATGCATTTCCGGCTCCCCTCGCCATTGATGGGTGACTGGAAAAAGAACGCGCGAGGCTTGCAGCAAAGCTGTTGTGGCTCCGGGTTTCTTTTGCTTGGATGGACTCAGAAAAAAAACGAAAAGGCGAGGGATACCTGTTAGGGACGCTCGCTCGACATCTCTGGAATAAAAGTCGTATATCAAAGGAGAAGCAGAATGCTCATCTTAACACGTAGAGTGGGTGAAACCCTGATGGTTGGCGATGAAGTGACCGTGACCGTTCTTGGGGTTAAAGGAAACCAGGTTCGCATCGGTGTTAACGCGCCTAAAGAAGTTGCGGTTCACCGTGAAGAAATCTATCAGCGCATCCAGCGGGAGAAGTCCGAGAAGGGCGAACATGTGGAAGAAGGATCCGCATCTTAACTTTTCTTTAAAATTCCCCTAGTGTTTTCAGAAGATTGTGGTATTATACGCCGCGTCTTGGGGAGAGGTGGCCGAGAGGCTGAAGGCGCACCCCTGCTAAGGGTGTATAGGCGAAAGCTTATCGAGGGTTCGAATCCCTCCCTCTCCGCCACTTGTTACTGCGCGCCAGTAGCTCAGCTGGATAGAGTACCTGGCTACGAACCAGGCGGTCGGAGGTTCGAATCCTTCCTGGCGCGCCATTTTACCGACAAGCTCTCAGAGAGGGCGTCGGCAAAATGAAAGAGCAAGTGTAAGATAACAGGCCTTGCAAAAGGTCAAATGGGCGCCTGTAGCTCAGTTGGATAGAGTACCTGGCTACGAACCAGGTGGTCGGAGGTTCGAATCCTTCCAGGCGCGCCAACTCCCTATTTTCCCTTCCCCATGCTTTTAGCTATCTTCTGTTCTGCTGCCGTGGCTAGTGCGAAGAGCAAAAGTCTGCGTTCTATTTCCTGTAAGTAATTGCCAATTAACGGCTATGCCCTTTTATTCTTTGTCTTACGATAAAAGCTCTGGTTGCGCTGAATAAAGCTAGGCGCTACATTGGGAGATATTTTGGGTGTAAATCCGTAAGGATACGTAGCCCTCAAAACGGGAATGGCTATGCAAGGCCGCTCGCCTATCAAATGAAGGTAAACCTCATGAACGAACTACTGGCTAATGCCCTGGAATTAATGACCGCTGGAGTGGGATTCGTTTTTGTATTCCTGATGGCTCTGATCTTTGCGATCTCCGTTGTCTCCAAGATCATTACCAAGTATTTTCCAGACCCCGTAGTACCTGCAGCACCGATTGCGAAAGCTCCGGCGGTGCCGTCTGCTCAGGTAGACGCTCAGCTGCTCTCCGTTATCTCGGCGGCAGTGAAGGAATATCGCTCACACCACAAGAAGTGAGACAGATAAGGATTTTCATACCTTTAACAATAAGGCCTAACAGAACATGACAAACTCAAAGAAACCTCTCGGCATCACGGATGTAGTGTTGCGGGATGCTCACCAGTCTTTGCTGGCAACTCGCATGCGGTTGGACGATATGCTGCCAATTGCGGAAAAACTGGATCAGGTTGGCTTTTGGTCGCTGGAAACCTGGGGAGGGGCAACCTTTGATGCCTGTATTCGTTATTTGGGTGAAGATCCCTGGGAGCGCATCCGCCAACTGAAGAAGGCCATGCCGCGCACGCCTCAGCAAATGCTGCTGCGGGGCCAGAACCTGCTGGGTTACCGTCATTATGCCGATGACGTGGTTACGCGCTTTGTCGAGCGTGCAGCAGACAACGGCATTGATGTTTTCCGTGTATTTGACGCCATGAACGACCCCCGTAACCTGGAAACGGCCATCAAGGCGGTTCTGAAGGTGGGTAAACATGCCCAGGGGACGTTGTCTTATACCGTAAGCCCGGTACATACCCTGGACATGTGGGTGGAGCTGGCTAAGACCATTGAAAGCATGGGGGCGGACTCCATTGCAATCAAGGACATGGCGGGCCTGCTCAAGCCTTATGTCGCCTATGAGCTGGTCACTCGCCTGAAACAGGAAGTGAAGGTTCCTATCCATATGCAGTGTCACGCCACGACCGGCATGTCCACCGCCACTGCCATTAAGGCGGCTGAGGCGGGCATTGATAACGTGGATGCGGCCATTTCCTCCATGAGCATGACTTATGGTCATTCTCCCACCGAAGCCATCGTGGCAATTTTGGAAGGGACGGATCGTGAGACTGGCCTGGATTTGAAGCTTCTGGAAGAAATCGCGGCTTATTTCCGTGAAGTCCGTAAGAAGTATGCGAAGTTTGAAGGCAGCCTAAAAGGGGTCGACTCCCGTATTCTGTTGGCCCAAGTGCCAGGTGGCATGCTGACGAATATGGAAAGTCAGCTGAAAGAGCAGGGTGCGATCGACAAGTTTGACGCCGTGTTGGAAGAGATTCCTCGGGTTCGGGAAGATCTGGGTTTTATCCCTCTGGTGACGCCGACCTCTCAGATTGTCGGAACTCAAGCGGTTCTGAACGTGCTGACCGGCGAGCGTTACAAGTCCATCTCCAAGGAAACCGCTGGGGTGTTGAAGGGCGAGTACGGTGCTGCACCTGCTCCGTTCAATAAAGAGCTTCAGGAGCGCGTGCTGGAAGGCAAAGAACCCGTTACCTGTCGTCCGGCAGACCTGCTGGAGCCAGAAATGGACAAGCTGACCGAAGAGCTCAAGAAGCTGGCTGCCGAAAAAGGCATTAAGCTCGCCAAGGATGAAGTGGATGATGTACTGACCTACGCTCTGTTCCCGCAAGTGGGTCTGAAGTTTTTGGAAAACCGTGGCAATCCCGAGGCCTTTGAGCCCGTGCCCAGTGCCAGCGACGTCGCTCCCGCTGCTTCCTCGGCGAAGTCCGGGGAGCCGGAAGTCTATACCGTGACGGTCAATGGCCAGTCCTATGTGGTGCAGGTCAATGAGGGCGGAGATGTAACCCATCTGGCACCTGTTGGCGCCACAACCGCCTCCGCGCCGGCGGCGGCACCGGTGCCCGCAGCTGGTGGAGAGCCCATTCCGGCGCCCCTGGCCGGTAATATCCTGAAGGTTCTGGTCACGCCAGGGCAGGTGGTTCAGGAAGGTGATGTATTGGTCATTCTTGAAGCCATGAAAATGGAAACTGAAATCCGGTCTCCGTCAGCGGGTACGGTGACTTCGGTGGACGCGGCAGTTGGTAAAACGGTTGCTGTTGGTGACACGCTGTTGAGCCTGGCGTAAGAGGAGTTTCCATGGAAAGCGTAATCAAGCTTTGGACAGGCAGTGGCTTGGCAAACATGGCGCCGGGCCAGGCGCTCATGATCCTGGTCTGCCTGGGACTGCTCTATCTGGCTATTCGCAAAGGCTTTGAGCCTTTGCTGCTGGTGCCGATTGGTTTTGGTGGATTGTTATCGAACATTCCCGAGGCCGGTATGGCCTTGTCCGCAGTGGAAAATGCGATTTACTTTGCCAAGCCGGATGTACTCGCCGCGCTGGCCCCGGTTCTTGGTGTTTCCTATGAGGCGGGGCAGGCTGTCACCCCAGAGGTCATCAATACCTTTAAGCAGGCGCTGAATGGGGCTAATGCCGGCGTTTATGGGGCGGCCTCGCAGATTGCCGTGGATGCCGGCTATGCGACAGGGATCCTGCGTCATTTCTTTGATGTTGCCATCATGAGTGGGGCTGCACCCTTGTTGATCTTCCTGGGGGTGGGCGCCATGACGGATTTTGGTCCCTTGCTGGCTAATCCGCGAACCCTGTTGTTGGGAGCCGCGGCTCAGATCGGTATTTTTGGAACCGTATTGGGAGCCGCCCTGCTAAGCATGACGGGACTTGTCGACTTTACCATCTTTGAAGCCGCCGCGATTGGGATCATTGGTGGTGCTGATGGTCCGACGTCCATCTATACGGCGTCTATTTTGGCTCCCCACCTGCTGGGGGCGATTGCCGTGGCGGCCTATTCCTATATGGCCTTGGTGCCCTTGATCCAGCCTCCCATCATGAAAGCGCTGACCACCGAAGCTGAACGTAAGATCAAGATGACTCAGCTGCGGCACGTGAGTAAAACGGAGAAGATTGTATTCCCCGTGATCCTGTTGATTCTGGTGGCGCTATTCCTCCCGGATGCTGCCCCCCTGTTGGGAATGCTGTGTCTGGGTAACCTGATGCGGGAGTGCGGGGTGGTGGATCGTTTGAGCGATACTGCGCAAAACGCGCTGATCAACATCGTGACGATCATCCTGGGTCTGGCGGTGGGCTCCAAGCTCAGTGCCGACAAGTTCCTGGATATGCAGACCCTGGGGATTCTGGTGCTGGGCATTGTCGCCTTCGGTATTGGAACCGCTGGTGGTGTGTTGATGGCCAAGCTGATGAACCTGTTCAGCAAAGACAAGGTCAACCCCTTGATTGGTTCCGCAGGGGTCTCTGCGGTACCGATGGCGGCCCGGGTATCCAACAAGCTGGGTCTGGAGGCCAACCCTCAGAACTTCTTGCTGATGCATGCCATGGGCCCCAACGTGGCCGGGGTGATTGGCTCCGCGGTGGCAGCCGGGGTGATGATTAAGTTTTTGACCTGAGCCCATCTGGTGTGCCCTAAAAATGCCCGCAAGTGCGGGCATTTTTTATGGCTGATTGAAAATCAGACAGTCGCGGATAAATCGCGGTTTAATTGATGTGGCAGGCCTGCCAAGGGGTGAGAAAAGGGCTATTATTACTTAATATATTGAACGGGTTCACACAGGAGGCCCTCCATTGAGTACATCACCGGCCGATCTTCGGGATGGCGAACTGATCGTTGAGGTTCAGCAAGCATTGGCGGCGTTGGAAGCGGCCATGGAAAACAATGACTGGGAAGGCGTCATTGAGTTGAACCAGGCAGCGCACCAGGCCATTCGCCAGGCGGCAGAGGATGTCGTGACCCCGGACGCGCAACAAGCCCTGCGCCAGTTGATGGAGCAATGTCAGGTTCTCTATGGCGAGTTGATCCAGCGCGGTACCCAGTATCGGGATAGCCTGGCCAAGGAAATTCAGACCACGCAGCGGGGGGTCTCTGCTGCGAATGCTTATCTTAAAAACAGTCTAGGCAGAGGGTAGCAGCTGTCCGCAATCCTGAACTGGGACAAGGCGGAACGGCGGTTTGGTCAGACTTCAGGAGTCGGGATGGCATTCTTCCCGGCTTAACGGTCATGACGGGATTCTGTTTTTTTCATCAACACATCGCTAAATGATGAATAAAAGTGTCATTAAATTGACAGCCTCCCGGATGCCGTCTTTACTTCCTCTAGACTTGAAAGGCCCCGATGGCCTGTCCCTGGATCTTGCACTGTAGTTCGTGATGTCAATTGGGGCATAGCAACAGGATCAAGCAACAAACTACTTAAGCGATGTGTTTCACATCGCTTTTTATTGTGTGGTTTGCGAGTTATCCGGCCCCGTGAAGAAGCATAAAGCCGTAAAGGTTAGTAAAAGTATCATGGTCAGAGAGAATAAAGTGTTACTCGTGTGTGATCACGACAGCCGTCTTCACGACATGCGAGTGATTTTGGAGTTTCTTGGGGAAAGTGTAATTGTCAGCAGTACCAAGGACTGGAAAGTGACACTGAAGGAGTTTGAACAGAGCACTTCGGACATTCTCGCCCTGATTGTCGATCATGAGGTGACACAACTGGAACCGCTCCTGGCGGATCTTCGCCAATGGGACATCGGGATTCCGGTGTTGTTGATGGGGGACTCGGATCTCAGCTCCCTGGATCCGGACCTGCGTAAAATGGTCATCAGCAAGTTCGAGTTTCCACCCAACTACAATAAGTTTCTGGATAACCTGTATCGCGCCCAGGTTTATCGGGAGCAGTTCGCGGCCAGTCGGGCCCGGGGCCAGCAGCGGGATGTCCAGTTGTTTCGAAGCCTGGTGGGCACCAGCCGGGCCATTCAGCGGGTACGGGAGCTGATGGCACAGGTGGCGGACAAGGAAGTGAGCGTGCTGGTCACCGGTGAGTCCGGGACCGGTAAGGAAGTGGTCGCCCGTAACCTGCATTACAACTCGGATCGTCGCAATAAGCCCTTTGTCCCCGTCAACTGTGGCGCTATTCCCGCTGAACTGTTGGAAAGTGAGCTGTTTGGTCATGAGAAGGGCGCCTTTACCGGGGCGATCTCGGCCCGGGTCGGACGTTTTGAGTTGGCGGAAGGCGGCACCCTGTTTCTCGATGAAATTGGCGATATGCCCCTTAACATGCAGGTGAAAATTCTGCGGGTGTTGCAGGAGCGCACCTACGAGCGAGTTGGCAGCAATAAGACCATCAAGGCGGATGTGCGCGTTATCGCGGCAACCCATAAGAATCTGGAAGAAATGATCGAAAAGGGCGAATTCCGTGAGGACTTGTATTATCGCCTGAACGTATTCCCCATCGAAATGCCGGCCTTGCGGGAGCGGGTGGAAGATATCCCGCTGCTGATCAATGAGCTGGTTTCCCGGATGGAAACGGAAAAGCGTGGCTCTATTCGGTTTAACTCCGCCGCTATTCTGAGCCTGTGCCGTCATGAATGGCATGGTAACGTGCGGGAGCTGGCAAACCTGGTGGAGCGTTTGGCGATCATGTATCCCTACGGTGTGATCGGTGTCCAGGAGTTGCCTAAGAAGTTTCGCCATGTGGATGATCTGGATGAGAATCTGCCCGTATTTGATCTGGGCGAGGTGGCTGAGCCGGGCGGCCAGAATGGGCCGGCGGTTCTGCCACCCAATGGCCTGGATCTGAAGGAGTATCTCAATAACCTGGAGAAGAGCTTGATTCAGCAGGCGCTGGAGGATGCCGGAGGCGTGGTTGCAAGAGCGGCGGAACGCCTGCACATTCGACGCACCACCCTGGTTGAGAAAGTTCGCAAATATGGTTTGAAAAGTGGCGATGACTGAGCCGGATTGCTCGTCGTCCCGCTGTGGAAAACCGCCGGCTTGAGTCCGGCGGTTTTTGTTTATGGGGCGTGAATCCTGTCCTGCTTCCTCCTTACCCTCGCAAGCTCAAGTGCTAAATCCTCTCAAAATCCTAAAGCTCTGCTCCAAAACCACCAGGGAAGCCCCGGAGCAAGTGACGCTTTCCAGACGCTCCGGTGCTTGCCCGGCTCTTTAAAAGCGCTGGGAATTTGTCACTTTAGATATGGGTAGCGATACTTTTGTTTGATAAATGTATGATTTAAAAGGTTTAAAATAGTTTGGCAAAGACTTTGCTTAATAGTGGGTAAGCTGCCCAGATTGCAGGGCATCACCTAGTTAACCCTAGTGAAGGGGGAAGAAACATGAGTCTGCCGAACCTAGTGTCCAATGATCGAGGCGATTTCAGCCTTCCGGTTGCTGTATCCCGCCGGGCTGCCAATCAGTCGGCGAGTTTGGGGCAGGGTGTGGCGACAGTCCTGGATGGACAGGTTCCCTTCATCACGTCAAATCCGGTTCTTGAACAGCTGCAGCAACAAAATCGTGAGCTGGAAGCGCGGGTCGCACTGCTGACCGAGCAGTTGGCCCAAGCCAAGGCGGTTGGACGTCAGGAAATCCTGGAGAAGGAGCGCCTGGCACAGCGACTGTCGACCTTGCTGGCGATTTTGCCGGCCGGTGTGGTGGTGTTGGATGGTCAGGGCCGGATTCAACAGTGTAACCCCGCGGCGATTGAGCTGCTGGGCGAGCCTCTGGAGGGCGAGCGCTGGGGCGATGTGATTCGTCGTTGTTTTGCCCCCCGGGCCGATGATGGTCATGAAATCTCGTTGAAGGATGGCCGCCGGGTCAGTATCTCCACACGCTCCATGGAGTCCGAGCCGGGTCAGCTGGTGTTGCTGCACGACATGACGGAAACCCGGGCGCTGCAAGCCCAGGTGAGTCGCAACGAGCGTTTGTCGGCCATGGGGCGGATGGTTGCATCACTGGCCCACCAGGTTCGTACGCCCTTGTCAGCGGCGATGCTGTACGGCGGACATCTGTCCCATCCGGATCTTTCTCCGGAACTGCGGGTGAAGTGCGCGGAGAAGCTAATGTCCAGATTGGTTCACCTGGATCAGCAGGTGCGGGATATGTTGATTTTCGCCCGGGGCGAAACCCGTCTCGCTGAAAGAATGCAGATTGGCGAGCTGATCGAACAGTTTCAGAACGCAGCAGAAGCCGGCTTGAGTCGGGCTGGTGCGGAGTGTGAATGGCAGGTGGAGGGCGCCGATGGGGAAATTCTTTGTAATAAAGATGCTCTCGTTGGCGTGTTGTTGAACCTGTTGCACAACAGTATCGAGGCCTCTACCGGAACCCCCAGACTTCGGGTTCTGGTCTCCCGGGTCGAGCCCGCCTCGGTTCAGATCGAGATCGCCGACCAGGGGGCGGGATTTTCGGCGGAGGACCAGGCGCGGATTATGGAAGCCTTCGTGACCACCAAGCCGCAAGGCACGGGACTGGGCCTGGCGGTCGTACAGGCGGTGGTTAAAGCCCACCATGGCCAGTTTTCCCTGCAGTCCGAGGGAGTGGGTCGGGGAGCCCGGGCACTGATTACATTGCCCTTGTTCACTCAGTCGATGTGACGCCAGAGCGGATACGGACCGGCTGAGCGAGAACGATCAAGAATTCATAGCCTGCCATCGCAGTGAGATGCAGGCTCAGGTAGTGCGGAGACAGACAATGAGCAAGACATCCATCCTGATTGTTGAAGATGATGCGGACCTGAGAGAGGCGTTGTCGACAACGTTGGAACTCGCTGGACTCGACTATGTGGCTGTGGAATCGGCAGAAGAGGCTCTGCTCACTCTGGAGCGGGTCCCGGTTGAGCTGGTGGTGAGTGACGTTAACTTGCCGGGTATGGATGGTCATGAGCTGCTGGCCCGGATCAAGCGTCAGTTTCCCGGCATTCCGGTGATGTTGATGACGGCATTCGGACAAATCAGCCATGCGGTGTCTGCCATGCAAAACGGCGCGGTTGATTATCTGGTGAAACCGTTTGAACCCCAGGTGCTGATTGACTCCATCCGCAAGTTTTCTGGCCAGGGCGGTGTGGTGCCGGCGACTTCCTCGGGCAAGGACGAGCCCGTGGCGGAAGACAATGCCAGTAAGCGAGTATTCCAGCTGGCCCAACGGGTGGCGGCGACAGATTCGACTGTCCTGGTCTCTGGCGAGAGCGGTACCGGTAAGGAAGTCTTGGCCCGCTTTATCCATCGCCACTCCGATCGCCATAACAAGCCGTTTGTAGCACTGAACTGCGCGGCGATCCCCGAGAACATGCTGGAAGCCATGCTGTTTGGTCATGAAAAGGGTGCTTTTACCGGCGCCTATACCAGTGTTCCCGGCAAGTTCGAGCAAGCCAACGGCGGCACTATTTTGCTGGATGAAATCTCGGAGATGGATCTGGGGCTTCAGGCCAAGCTGCTGCGGGTTCTGCAGGAGCGGGAAGTGGAGCGGGTCGGCGGACGTCGTCCCATCGAGCTGGATGTCCGAGTGATTGCGACCACCAACCGTAACCTCAAGGAGTATGTTCAGGAAGGCAAGTTCCGTGAAGACCTCTACTATCGCCTGAGCGTTTTCCCGATCCAGTGGATGCCATTGCGGGAGCGTCGGGCCGACATCGTGCCCTTGGCCCGTCGCCTGCTGCAGGTTCATGGACATAAGATGAAGATGCCCTTTGTGCGCCTGGATGCCGACGCTGAGCGTCGTCTGATGTCCTACGACTGGCCGGGTAACGTCCGCGAGCTGGATAACGTGATTCAGCGAGCCCTGATTCTGCAACAAAACGGCGTGATCACCGCGGCGGACTTGTATATGGAAGCCAGTGAAAACCCATTGACGGGGTGTCCGGCGGAGGTCGGTCAGCAGGCTGACGTGGAGTGGCAGCTGCCCGAAGAGGATGGCGTCCTGGGACAGGATCTGCGGATGAGAGAGTTTCAGATCATTCTTGATGCCCTCAAGCGCGAGGGTGGTCGGCGCAAACAGGTGGCGGAGAAGCTGGGCATCAGCCCCCGGACCTTGCGTTATAAACTGGCGAAGATGCGCGAGTGCGGCATCGACGTGGAGGAAGAATTAGCGTAGAGGGGCAGCTGCTCCTTTACCCTGGCTCTGTTGGCCGCCAGAGGCCCGCACCCTGGTGCGGGAAGAGGCCGGGATCAGGAACAGCGCGCCTGTTTCTGGCCTCGCGGCCCGTTTGATGAATCTCCTTTTTCAATTGATCTTCCCTTCAATTGACTCTTGATGGCACCTCCGGGTGCCTTTTTTATCCTTTCCGCAATAACGCTTTTTTGGCGGTTGCTGCCTTCTTGATCCGTTGATTTGTGATAAGCCCTTTAAAAACAATGCTCTGCATCTTTGGCATGCTTTCTGCTTAATCATTGGTAATGAGGTCGCTCCATCATGGCGGCCGACGAAAAACTGTCGCTCTGATGAATGAGCCCGATGAATTCGGGAGCCGAACGAATACCAGGAGATTAGGCCAATGACTAATCGAGTCGATATCAACAACGTCCTGATGGAAATTCGTAATTTGCGGATGCAGATGGCGAGACCGGCTCAGGTAGAGGATATTGCCAACCCGACGCAAGTCCGGCCGACGCAAAAGCCCGAAGAGGTACCCAGCTTCAGCGCGATGCTGAAGAATGCCGTCGATGGCGTGAATGATTTGCAGAAAAACTCCAACGAGCTGGCCCGCGCCTATGAAATGGGAACGCCCGGGGTGGACATCACCCGGGTGATGATTGCGGCACAGAAATCCACGGTTGCGATGCAGGCGATGACCCAGGTGCGGAATAAGGTCATCCAGGCCTATGAAGACATTATGAAAATGCCGATTTGATGGCATTTGGGGTGAACTTCCGTAAAGCTGTGAAGCAAGCAGGTTGAGCAAGGCAGGAACAGGAACTAGGTTATGGCAAGCGTACCGGCAGAAGTACAAAACGGCGCACAATTACCGGCAACACCACCGGTCCCCGAGCAGACACCAAGCCCGGTGGAGGTGGGTCAGGAGCCCGCTAACGAGCTGATTTTTGGCTTCAGCAAGCTGACGCTGATGCGTCAGCTGGTGCTGGTGGTTGGGGTCGCGGCCTGTTTGGCGATGTGTTTGGCAGTAGTGCTTTGGATGCAGGAACCGAGCTATCGCCCGCTGTTGAACAACATTAACGACTACAGCCCGACCGAAGTTGCCCAGCTCCTTCAGCAAAACAAGATTGCCTACAAGATCGAGCCGAACAGCGGTGTGTTGTTGGTGGAAGCCGATGCTTTGGGGGAAGCACGTCTGAAGCTGGCGGCGGCCGGTATCTCGGAAGACCGGACCATCGGCTTTGAGCTTCTGGATAAGGACTCCGGACTCGGCACCAGTCAGTTTATGGAAACCACCCGTTATCGTCGTGGTCTGGAAGGCGAGCTGGCCAGAACCATCTCCAGCCTGCGTAATGTGCGCAGTGCCCGGGTGCATTTGGCGATCCCCAAGCAGTCGGTCTTTGTACGGGACAATCGCAAGCCCTCCGCTTCCATCTTTGTGGAGCTGATGGGAGCCCGGGAGCTGGATCGGGAGCAGGTTGAGGCCATTGTTAACCTGGTCGCCAACAGTGTGCCGGAAATGGACCGCAAGGATATTACACTGGTGGATCAGCGCGGGCGGTTGCTGTCGCAGAACCATCGTTCCAGTGAAGACCTGATGGCCATGCAGCAGTTCGAATATGCCCGCAAAATGGAAGAAACCCTGAACAGCCGGATCAACAGCATTCTGGATCCGGTGATGGGACCGGGCCGATTCCGCTCCGAGGTGTCCGCGGAGTTGGATTTTACTTCCATTGAGCAAGCCGAGGAGATCTTTAACCCGGATACCAATGCCCTGCGTAGTGAGCAGACCCTGAACGAACAGCGGGTGGCCGGTCAAAACGGCGGGGTGCCGGGTGCCCTGTCGAATCAACCGCCGGGGGCGGCAACCGTCCCCGAGCAGGCGACTGGTGAGGGGCAAACCCAGGCTCAGGCCAAGGATATGCGCAGCCAGGCGACCCGTAATTACGAGGTTGATCGTACCGTCAGCTACACTAAGCATGAAAAGGGCCGCCTGAAGCGTCTGACCGTGGCGGTGGTCGTGGATGATATCCGGCGGGTTAACCCGACAACCGGGGAGATCACCTACCAGCCTTGGCCTGAAGCGGAGCTGCAGCGTTTGACCCAGTTGGTGCGGGATGCGGTCGGCTACTCCGCGGCCCGGGGCGACAGCGTGAACGTGATCAATACCCCCTTTGCGCCGCCGGAGGAAATTGCCCTGGAGCCGATTTCCTGGTGGGAGCAGCCCTGGGCCTGGCAGCTCGCCAAGTACGGGATGGGAACGCTGATTATTTTGGTGCTGATCTTGGGACTGTTGCGCTTACTGAACAATCTGGTTAATCCGAACCAAGGCGAGAAGTCGCAGGAGCTGTCGGAAGAAGAACAGCTGGCAGAGCTTGAGAGCCTGGCCGCCGCCGTGGGCGAGGGCGGGGAGGGCGAAGGTGGTGACTTCCTCTTGCCGGGCGGATCAACTAACCTTGAGCGCCAATTGAATGCCTTGAAGGGGCTGATTGCCGACGATCCGGGCCGTGTGGCTCAAGTGGTAAGACAGTGGATCAATTCCGATGAGTGAGCAGCGAGTATTAGCAAACGACAGGAAGCCTATGCGTAAGATTCCCCAACTGGAAGCGGCTGCAATTCTGTTAATGTCCCTGGGAGAGGCGGATGCCGCCCAGATTCTCAAGCATATGGGCCCGAAAGAGGTGCAGCGGGTGGGCACGGCGATGTCCAAGCTGCAGAACGTGCGCCAGGAAGATGTTGAGCAGGTGACACGTAGCTTCCTGGAAACCGTGGGTGAACATACCGGCTTGGGCATCGGGGCGGACGACTATATCCGCAACATGTTGAAACAGGCATTGGGTGAAGAGAAAGCCGCCACCCTGACAGATCGTATTCTGATGGGGGGCAACACCACCGGTCTGGATACCCTGAAGTGGATGGAGGCCCGCTCGGTGGCCGATATCATTCGCTACGAGCACCCTCAGATCCAGGCGATTGTGATTTCCTACCTGGACCCGGATCAGGCGGCGGAAGTCCTGGCCAACTTTGATGAAAAGGTGCGTCTGGATGTCATTATGCGGGTGGCGTCACTGGAAACCGTCCAGCCCCAGGCCTTGCAAGAGCTGAACAACATCCTGGAGAAACAGGTGGCTGGCGGTTCTTCCACCCAGACCAGCAAAATCGGTGGCGTCAAACGGGCTGCTGATATCATGAACTTTATGGATAGCTCGATTGAGGCGCCCCTGATGGAGGCCTTGAAAGAGCAGGATGCAGACCTGGGTGCCGAGATCGAGGATCTCATGTTTGTCTTTGACAACCTCAAGGAGATCGATGATCGCGGTATTCAGAACCTGCTGCGTGAGGTCTCGTCGGAGACGCTGATTTTGGCCTTGAAAGGTTCGGACGACGAGCTCAAGGAAAAGATCTTCAAGAATATGTCGAAGCGGGCTGCAGAGCTGCTGCGTGATGATCTGGATGCCAAGGGACCGGTCCGGGTCAGTGAGGTGGAAGCGGCCCAGAAGGATATTCTGACCATTGCCCGACGCATGGCGGAAGCCGGCGAGCTCTCTTTGGGCGGCGGCGAAGAAATGCTTTAATGCTCCACAACTTGTTAGCGGGCACCGGTCCAACAGGTCGGTGCCCGTGGCCATCTAGGCGGTAGCTGTTTATGCCAAAAGATTTTCACAAACTCGACCGTATTCCCGCTGAGGAACTGACCGCGTACGAACGCTGGGAGTTGCCGGTGATGGATGGGGCCGGCGCTGAGGCACAGTCGCCATCGGAGGCTGCCATCGAAGAGCTGGAGGGGGTCGAGGTTCAGCCGCTCACGGCACAGGACTTGGAGGAAATTCGTCAGGCCGCCTGGAGTGAGGGGCATGAAGAAGGCTTTCAGCTAGGGCAGCAGGAAGGTCATGAGCAAGGGCTCAAGTCGGGCCATGAAGAAGGCTATCAGCAGGGCCTGGAACAAGGCCTGGCACAGGGGCTCGAGGAAGGGCGGCGTCAGGGGGAGGAGGCCAAACGGGCTGAAATCGATGCTTCCCTGCAGCGATTGGAGCAGGTCACCTTGGAGTTGATGGAGCCGATTCGCCAGCAGCGGGATGATGCCGAACAGGCGCTGTTAAACCTGGCGTTGGCGGTGGCCCGCACGGTTATCCGCCGGGAAGTGAGCCTGGATACCAGCCATATTGCCCAGGTGGTGACAGAGGCAATTGATTCCTTGCCCCGTGGCAGTGACCGGATCAAGCTTATCGTTAGCCCTCAGGACGCGCCCCTGGTTCGCCAGATGGTTGAGCGTCAGCAGGAAAACTGGACGGTGACTGAAAGCGCCGACCTGCTGCCGGGCGGCTGCAAGGTCGAAACCTCCGTTAGCCTGGTGGACTACACCGTCGAAAAGCGTTTTCAGCTGGCCGTGCAGCAAATGCTGGGGCGGCACACGTCCGTTCAGTCAGTTCAGGGGAATGCTGAGCTGGATGACGACCGTCTGGAGATGACGGATTTCCGGCGCGACCTGCTGGAGACGCCTTCGGAGCCAAGTGATGTCCACAACAAGCCTATCTGAGCGGTTGCAGGGCTACCTGCGCAAAATTCCCTCTGAGCTGACACCGGTGGTGACCGGTCGCCTGACCCGGGTGGTGGGCCTGACCCTGGAAGCAGTGGGTTGCCCCATGAGTCTGGGCGACCGTTGTGTGATTGAAATCAGCCGCGACAAAGTGGTGGAAGCCGAGGTGGTCGGGTTTGCGGAACAGCATCTGTATCTGATGCCGCTGAACCCCATTGAAGGACTCCGTCCCGGTGCCCGGGTTATTCCGGTGAGCGGCGCCGGCAGTATACCGGTTGGGATGGGGATGCTGGGGCGCGTTTTAAGTGGGGCAGGCGAACCCCTGGATGGTAAAGGGCCGATCGACGCCGAGACTCAGATCGAGATGACCGGGCCGGTGATCAACCCGTTGAACCGGGCGCCGATTCGTCAGCCCCTGGATGTGGGCATCCGCGCCATCAATGCCATGCTGACGGTGGGGGTGGGGCAGCGGATCGGTCTGTTCGCCGGTACTGGCGTGGGTAAAAGTATGCTGCTGGGCATGATGACCCGCTTTACCACGGCGGAAATCATCGTGGTCGGTCTGATCGGCGAACGGGGGCGGGAGGTGAAGGAATTCATCGACGACATCCTCGGGCCCGAGGGGCTGGCCCGCTCGGTGGTTGTGGCCTCGCCGGCGGATGACTCACCTCTGATGCGTCTGCGGGCTGCCATGCTGACGACCTGGATCGCCGAGTATTTTCGGGACCAGGGCAAGAATGTGCTGCTGCTGATGGACTCCCTGACCCGTTATGCCCAGGCCCAGCGAGAAATCGCCCTGGCCGTGGGTGAGCCGCCGGCCACCAAGGGCTATCCGCCGTCGGTGTTTGCCAAGATTCCCCAACTGGTGGAGCGGACCGGCAATGGCCT
>Ga0209075_1000924_pt1 | contig 28337 bp, 29 predicted proteins | sample Stecom2011_FD_187523 | JGI IMG/M metagenome (GOLD analysis project Ga0209075, IMG submission 187523) | Agricultural soil microbial communities from Utah to study Nitrogen management - Steer compost 2011 (SPAdes) (version 2) | ecosystem: Environmental > Terrestrial > Soil > Agricultural land...
GATCTTACTGTACTACTTTCAAAAGAATACAGTTCTGATGTAACTGTAAACTTTGAGGTTACAGACGGAACAGCTATCCAAGGAACTCACTATAGCATTAGTGGAACTTCAATTGTTATTCCTGCTGGAGAAACAAGCGGAAAAATTACGATTAACCTAGTTGACGATGAGGATGGGAATCCTGCTCGTACTTTTGAAATCAAATTGACTAGCAGTTCTATCTCTGATGCAACAATTGGTTTAGGTGGGGACGAAGGTTCTTACTTAAAAACAGTTATAATTGCTAACGATGACTGTCCTACAAAAGCAAATCTTTGGTACGGAAATCTATCATTGTTAGATGTTGGTTTCGCTGCATCTCCAGGAACAGGAAGTGCTAATTCTAACGGAGATTGTGACATTATCTTAATTCAAGGAGACGTAGCAGGAGGAGGACTTACTCCACCAGACGGAACTCTATTCTACCTTACTCCAGACTTTGAAGGAGCAACTACAGGTACTGTAGATGTTCCAGCTCAAACATACTGTGTAAACTGTAGTGAAGGATTTGATGCTAAATTTTCAGGTACTGGAATTTATGATGAAACTACCAAAACTATCTTGATAGATTACTCATTAGACAGAACTGACGGAGCTAACTTCTGGACAGGTCAGTTAGAAATTACAGTAGTTGAATAATTAGTATTTAATATACTTGTAAAATAAGACTCCCGAGAAATCGGGAGTTTTTTTATGGAATTAATAAAATATTACAGATTTTTTTCGTAAATATGACTCATCGTCAGATTACTTCAACAATCCTCGAATCAAATATTCTAATCCGTTGAGCTTGATTTCGTATATCTGTTGAAGTTGTTGGCCTAATTTACCGGCTGGAAAACCTTGGTTTTTATACCAAACCAAATAATATTCCGGTAAATCAATCAGCAAACGATTTTTATATTTTCCGAAAGGCATTTTGGCTTGAGCCAACTCTAAAAACAACCTCCGTTGCTCTTGAGGATTCATTAAAGCCAATTAAAAGTAACTTCTTTTTGAATATCCGGATGCAGGCTCAGATAGACAGGGCAAGTGAGTGCTGCTCGTTCTAAAATCGTTTTTGTTTTCTCATCAGCACTTATGTTCATGTCGAACACGATGATGATTTTAGAAATCATACGAGGTTCAGATTGCATGATTTTAGTAACCGAAGCAATTGAGCCCTCAATATTGATATTCATTTGATTGGCTTTGATACCCATTATGGTAAACATACAAGTTGCCAAAGAGTTTGCTACCATATCTGTAGGAGAAAATGCTTCTCCTTTTCCGTTATTGTCTGTAGGTGCATCAGTGATAATTTCGTTCCCTGATTGTAGATGCACCGATTTAGTTCTTAAATCGCCTGTATAGGTTACTTTAGATGTCATTATTTAGCTTCTTTTATAGTCAGGTCTTGATCGTAGTATAATATATAAACTCCGCTGTTATAAAAACCTCCGTTAGGGCTTTTGGTGTAAATAAACTTGCTTTCGATTTGCTCCGAAGCAATGTTTTTAGCTGTTTTTTCGAAATCGTCCTTTTGAGATAAACGCAACAGTACGTCAAAAGTTACATCAAATCCTCTGATAGCGTATTGATTTGGGAAAATATTGTTTTTCTTTTTGTATTCTTTAAAGAAAGAACTTGTTTCGTCGCTATTGTTTTCGCGAATAGCAGACGGGTAATGTAAGTTCAATTTTGCTAACATTTCAGATTTAACCTCATCAGACTCCAAAGCAGCATTTTTTTCTAATACGACTAATTTGATGTTATATTGACTTTGGAGGTTGATGAGCGTTTTTGTTACGTTCAATACCATCGAAGACGATTCTGTTTCTAGAATGACATAGTTAGTTTTTTCGGACTGTAGTAAAGATTTTAAGTGGTCTATGTTCAGACCTCCTTGTTCGTTAAAATTCACGAACGAAACACTGCTGGCATTTTTGGATATAAAATCTCTAGAACTTTGTTTTTTTCTGTCTACAATGGCTATAACGTTTTGTTTTTTCTCCATCAAGAAGTTTAGCATCATTTTTTTCGACACCTCGCTTGGGGGAACAGCTAAATATAGATTGTTATGTCCTGTTTTTCCTTCCTTAGACATAGGTGAAATTACCAACACCTCTTTTGATTTTAGAAGCGCTGCTACTTTTTCTGAATGTGACTGAAAGAAAGGCCCAATCACTGCAGATACATTCGAAAAATTGTTTGTTCTTATCAAATGTTCTACGGCAGAACTATTTTGAGTTTCTTCTGAATCGTAGAAAGTAATTTTAAAGTTACCGCCTAGTTTATTGATTGAGTCAATCGCTATGAGAGCTCCTGAATAAAAGTCCAGTGTAACATTCAAAAATTGGCTTTTTTTAAGGTTTTCTTGAACCGAAGCACTGTTTTCTATGTCTAATCTGGAAATATTAAACGGAAGCATAAAAACCACCTCTTTTTGAGTAGTGTTATCTAACTTTCGAAGTAGATTTTTATAGTCGTGGTTGTTTGAAATGACTATTTCATCTATTTCTACTTTTTCTTTTTCCGAAGTTGAATTAGACTCTTCTTGTTTTTTCAAAGGAATTCTAAGCGTATCGTTGATTTTTAATCCGTTTTTGAGTTGCGGATTATTTTCGATGAGTTCTGCTTGGGTTACTTGATATTTTTGAGTGAGGGCAAAAAGAGTTTCTTTGGGTTGAACAACGTGGATAATTTCATCGTTTTTCACAACGGTTGTAGAACTTTGAACTGTTTTTCCGGAAGGGATGAATAGTTCCATACCGGGTTGTAAGCCATTTTCCAGTTGATTTTTGTTGGCTTCTTGAATGGCTTGGATGGTGGTTCCGTATTTTTGAGCAATTCCAAAAAAGGTTTCTTTAGGTTCTACTTTGTGGTAAATCCCATCTTTTCTTGGGTTTATTTTGCCTTTGTCAGGAATCAGTAGAACGCTACCTAGCTGAATCCCGTTTTTAGCATCGGGATTCAGGGTATAGATATCGTGTGGAGTAACTCCGTATTTTCTAGCTAGATTAGTAACTGTGTCGTCTTTGACAACAGTGTGTCGAATATATTGCTGGGCAGTAGCTTTGCATTGTAAAATTCCGAAAATAAGAATCCAAAAAAGTAATCTTTTCATATCATTATCTTTTGTTGTTTTGACCTTGCAAAAACTATTCCCAAAGCATTGTTGAATTCTCTGAAAATTTTATTCCCACTCAATAGTAGCAGGTGGTTTTGAGCTGATGTCGTACACCACTCTGTTTACACCTTTTACTTTATTAATGATTTCGTTAGAAATTTTCATCAAGAATTCATACGGAAGATGTACCCAATCAGCAGTCATTCCGTCTGTAGATTCTACGGCTCTTAGAGCGACTACTTTTTCATAGGTACGTTCATCTCCCATTACTCCTACACTGTTTATAGGAAGTAAAATGGCTCCGGCCTGCCACACTTTGTCATAAAGTCCGTGTTCTTTCAGTCCGTTGATGAAGATATAATCAACTTCTTGTAAAATGCGAACTTTTTCGGGAGTGATATCTCCTAAGATTCGGATTGCCAAACCTGGGCCAGGGAAAGGATGACGGCCTAAAAGTTCGTCGTCGATTCCTAAAGTTTTTCCTACTCTACGAACTTCGTCTTTGAAAAGCATTCTGAGTGGTTCTACAATTTGGAGTTTCATAAAGTCCGGAAGCCCCCCCACATTGTGGTGTGATTTTATAGTTGCCGAAGGCCCTTTTACAGAAATCGATTCAATTACGTCCGGATAAATTGTTCCTTGAGCCAACCACTTAACATCTTCTATTTTGTGAGCTTCATCGTCAAATACTTCGATGAATACTCTTCCGATGGTTTTGCGTTTGGTTTCAGGGTCGTCAATTCCTGCCAGTTGCGAAAGGAATCTATCTGAGGCATCTACTCCTTTTACGTTTAGCCCCATTCCTTTGTATTGGTTCAATACGTTTTCGAATTCGTTTTTACGTAAAAGACCATTGTTTACGAAAATACAATATAGATTTTTTCCGATTGCTTTGTTTAAAAGCACTGCAGCTACGGTTGAATCTACTCCTCCGGAAAGTCCTAAAACTACTTTGTCGTCTTGGATTTTTTCTTTCAGCTCTTTTACGATATTTTCTACAAAAGAGTCTGATGTCCAAACCTGAGCTACTCCGGCAATTTTTACTAAGAAGTTCTCTAACATCTTTTTACCGTCTGTTGAGTGGTAAACCTCAGGGTGGAATTGAATTGCGTAAGTAGTTTCTCCTTCGATTCTGTAGGCAGCGTTTTCTACATCTTTGGTCGAAGCCAAACGAATACCACCTGTCGGAAGTTTTTTGATAGTGTCTGAATGGCTCATCCAAACTTGACTGCCAACATTTACTCCGTCAAAAAAAAGTTCGTCTTCTTTCAAATACGAAAGGTTAGCCCTTCCGTATTCTCTGATGTTTGAAGGAGCTACTTCTCCGCCTGAAAAATGGGCTAAGTATTGTGCCCCGTAGCAAACAGCCAAAAGTGGTTTTTTACCTCTGATTTCAGAAAGATCCGGATGCGGGGCATCTTCGGCTCTTACCGAAAAAGGGCTGCCGGATAGAATAACCGCCTTGTAAGATGCTAAATCTTTCGGAGGATTGTTATACGGGAAAATCTCACAGAAAATATTTAATTCTCTGACTCTGCGGGCAATAAGTTGTGTGTATTGTGACCCGAAATCTAAAATAAGTACGTTGTGTTGCATAGGGTGCAAAGATAATTCTTTTGTTTCAAGTTTCAAGTTCTGAGATTCTGAAATTTTTGAACTACACTACACTTTTTTGCTAACTATTTTTACATGCAATTTTTGAGTTGTAGGTACTGCAAGAGCATCACAGTTTTAGCATCTTTAATCTCTCCCGAAGCTACCATTCTTAAGGCTTCTTTGAAAGGTAATTCAATGTTTTGAATGTTTTCGTTCTCTTCTTCTAGACCACCACCTTTACTGAGTTTCATGTCTGAGTTGTATTCAGCTACATATAAATACATCAATTCCGTTACCGCTCCCGGAGAAACATACACTTCAAAAACTTTTTCGGCATCTTCGATGTGATAACCTGTTTCTTCACGAGTTTCTCTAATGATGCATTCTTTCGGGTTTTCTTCGTCAAGGGTTCCAGCACAAGCTTCAATGAGCATCCCGCTAGGGTTTCCGTTTAGATAAGTAGGCATGCGAAACTGCCTTGTGAGTAAAACTGTTTTCTGTTCTTTGTTGTAAAGCAAAATGGCTGCTCCGTTACCTCGATGAAAAACTTCTCTGGTGTGAATTTGTTTTTCTCGATTAGGCTCTTGATATTCAAAAACGAATTTTCTCAAGTTATATCTTTGATTAGAAAGTGTCTCTTCTGAAAGAATTTTGATTGAGGGATTCATAATGTACGATTTAAAGTTAAGGGCTTTCTAGCAGTTAATTTCAGCTAATTTACAATTCATCTTAGAAATATGACAGTTCGGTCAGATATTTTTTTACAGTACGGTGAAAACGTCAACCTTTGCTTCAGAAAATCGAACCATTGTCTAACTAAAACCATGAATATGATTAGAATTGTAACTTTTTTAGCTTCACTTATGCTTTCGTTTGCTGCTGCGAACGCACAAAGTTCGTATAATGGTGATATGCGAAAAGGAATTCAACTCTTTGAGCAAGGACATCACGAACAAGCTGCTGCCGTTTTTGAGAAGATAGCAGAGAACTCCCAAGATGATTGGTTGCCGGGATATTATGTAGCTCTAACGAATTCTTTGGGTTCTTTTGGTCTTTCGTCTGATAAAGAGAAGATGTCAAGCATGCTTGAAAAAGCTCAGGATTTTTTAGACAGAGAACTCGAGAAACAGCCTGAAAATGTAGAGTTATTGGTAGTTCAGACTTTTATTGATACAGGATGGATTATTTACAGCCCAATGCAATATGGAATGAGAGCTTCTCAAAAAGTGTGGGAAATGTTTAATACCGCTAGACATATAGACCCAACAAATCCTCGTTTGAATTTAGCTCAAGTACAATTCAATATGCACAGTTCTCGTTACATGGGTGGTAACCCTATGGATTACTGTGGTGATGTTCAAAAAGTTATCGAACTTTTTTCTACTTTTAAACCTGAAACCGAATTCCACCCAAATTGGGGGTTAGAAAGTGCTAAAGTGCTAGCCCAACAATGTGAAAACCAACGTAACTAAGATGAAATACGCCACCCACATATTTTTCAAAATCCTGATTCTCGGAATCTTTATAAGTGCCGTTATTTCCGGTTGGGCTTGGGGATTTGAAGCATTGAACGGAAGAGAATTCGTTTTCGATGATGAATTTGGCAAAGAAGTTTTGGGATATTTGGTGTATGGGGTAGTGTTGACAACCGTAAATATGCTATTTTTCAAGTACTTTAATAATATTGATTGGAATACTTCTAGATGGGCAAAAAAGCGAATTCCTTTAGGATTTATAATCAGTTTGGTGCTTTCGTTTTTGACTGTTTTTTCTATTCGATTTATTGCTGTAGTAGGGTTTGAACAAAAGGATTTTCACTATTTTATCACACACGAAAACCCTGCCCATTACTATACTTCGCTGTTTATAACTTTTATTGTCATCGTTATTTTTCATGCTTTTTACTTTTATAAACAAACCCAAGAAACCAAACTCAAAGAGCAAAAAATTATTGCCGGAACAGCTTCGGCTAAGTTTGAAAGTCTGAAGAATCAGATTGACCCGCATTTTTTGTTCAATAGTTTGAATGTGTTGAATTCGCTTATCGAAGAAAATCCGGATACGGCTCAAGAGTTCACAACATCACTGTCTAAGATTTATCGGTATGTATTAGAACAAAAAGACAAAGAATTGGTTTCTGTCGAAGAAGAGTTAGATTTTGCGAAAACTTATATGAATCTCTTGCTGATGCGATTCGAAAACAGCATTACGTTTGAACTTCCTGAAAACATACACATTCCGGAAGGCAAAGTGGTTCCGTTATCGTTACAGCTCTTATTAGAAAATACCATCAAACACAATGTTGCCAGCCCAAGCAAACCTTTACATATTCGAATTTATGTCGAAGGCGGAAATTTAGTTGTCGAAAACAACTTGCAGAAAAAAGAAACTTTAAACAACCGAAAAGGTGTTGGACTTCAAAACATCATGAATCGCTATGGTATACTTACTAAAAAAGTAGTAATTATCGAAGAGAGCTCAGATAGTTTTAGAGTACGGCTACCTATATTAACCAAACAAACACAGATTATGGAAACACAAGAATTTAACCAAGAAACGGCTTATCTGAAAGCGAAAAAACGAGTGAAAGACCTCAAAGAATTTTACGGACACTTAACGGCTTACTGCTTTGTAATTCCGTTTTTGATTTTCATTAATTTATATACGTATGAAGAGTTCCAATGGTTTTGGTTTCCGCTGCTAGGGTGGGGTATGGGGCTTTCTTTCCATGCTTTTGAAATTTTTGGATACGGAAAAACATGGGAAGAACGAAAAATCAAAGAACTCATGGAAAAAGAAAACAAAGACAGAAAAAACTGGGAGTAATTCAGTTCTCAGTTTCAGTATTCAGTTTACTAACAACTTAAAACTTAAACATCATGCATAAAATACCGACAGACGAAGAAATCAGATACGAAATAGCCGCTAAAAAAGTAAAAAAAATCAAAGGGTTTTACAGTCACTTGGCGGTGTATATTGTAATTAACACTATTATTCTAATTGGAAATTACCAATTTTGGAACAAAGAAGGAGACTTTTTTAGTTGGAATAATTTATCAACTTCTTTCTTTTGGGGAATAGGTCTTGCAGTTCACGGGATAAGCGTTTTTGGCTTTCACCTCTTATTCGGAAAAGATTGGGAAGAGCGAAAAATCAAAGAACTTATGGAGAAAGACCGAAAGAAAACCCAAAATTGGGAATAAAGGGAGTCATAAAGTCTAAGGTCGAAAGTTTAAAGAGCTAATTAATAAAACATCACATCAACGATTAAACAGAATGAAGGCAATTATTATCGAAGACGAAAAACCGGCAGCCCGACTACTGAGCAGAAAATTGGAAAAACTCAACATTCAAGTGGGTGAGATACTTCATTCTGTAGAAGAATCGCTCCACTGGTTTACTCACAATCCTGCCCCGGATTTGATTTTTCTTGATATTCAACTCTCAGACGGGTTGTCGTTTGAAATCTTCGAGCAAATTCCTGTAAAAAGTGCAATTATTTTCACCACAGCTTATGACCAATATGCCTTGAGAGCCTTTAAACTCAATAGTATTGATTATTTGCTTAAACCCATAGACGACAAAGAGCTGACTCAAGCAGTTGAAAAGTTCCGAGAAAGAGAGAGCCAAAAATCAATGGTTGATCTCCAATGGATTAAAAGCTTGTTAGTCTCTGAAGAAAAACTATACAAAGAGCGCTTTTCCGTAAAAATAGGCCAACAGCTCAAAATAGTTACCACTTCCGAGATTGAATGTTTTTTCAGTGAAAACAAAGGAACATACATTCACACTATAGAGAACAGAAATTACCTTATTGATTCTACTTTAGAGCAATTAGAAACTGAACTTGACCCTAAAGAATTCTTCAGAGTGAGTCGAAAGTTTATTGTAGGGCTAAGAGCGATTAAAGAAATTCAAGTGTACAGCAATTCTCGATTAAAACTCATCCTCAATACGTATAAAGAAGACGAAATCATTGTGAGTCGAGAACGAGTAGCCGATTTCAAGAATTGGATTGGGTGATTTTAGAACGATTTTCCAAAATCATATAAAACAACACTCCAAATAGCAAAGAAGCTACAACTAAGTGAGTGGCTTGCATTCCAAAAGGAAAGTCAAGGTAATACATAGCCACTCCTGAAAGTACTTCTAACCCGAAAAGGATCATAACCCAATTCATTTTTGAAAAACCAAGTTGTAGTTTTCGATTTCGAATAAACATATAAATTGCAATTCCGACAACCAAAAACGTAAAGGTTCGATGGATATAAAAGTTAATCGGAGGTTCTGCTAAAATCAGGCTCATGTCGTCATATCCGAATTTTTTGATCTGAGTATCAACGAACTGACGAACTTGAGTTCCTAAAACGATTTGAATCAAACTAAAAGCTAGCGAAACCCAAAGCAGTTTTGAAAATCCCCCGTCTTTTTTTATAGTTACGGCTTTTGGCTTAACCAAATATAAAACGTAAAGGATAATGGCTACAATCACCAGTGCCATTACCATGTGTAATGTGATTTTTACAGGGTTAAGAACCGAATAGACCACTGTTGCCCCTAACCATGCTTGAAAGCCCATTAAAAACACGACTAACCAAGACAGAAAAGTGATTTTTTTCTTCTCCCTCCAATACGCAAACGACAAAACCGCCATTGTGAAACACGCTAGTCCGGCCAAAGCACCACAAAGTCTGTTGATGTATTCTGTCCAGGTATGGTATACATTAAAAATGGCGTAATCGTGTTTGGTATAAATTTCCCAGTCGTTTGTGTCAAACGATTCCGACGTCGTAAAGTCTTGTTTAGCCACCCATAATTTTTCATCATATATGATAACTTGACCTTTTTTGAAGTCTTTGTTTTGGTCAAAAAGAAGCTCTTTTTCGTCTGTAGGTGGGATGTAATGACCGAAGCATTTAGGCCAATCTGGGCAGCCCATTCCGGAGCCCGTCATTCTCACTAAAGCTCCTGCTACAATGACTAGATAAACCAAAACCAAAGCAATTTTCACGGAAGAGGGGAAGAGTTTTTTCATTAGTTTTATGAATTGAAAATACCTTACAAAATTACGTATATTTATACGGACTTTTCAGTCTTTTTACCTAGTAAATTTACCTAATCGAATTAGTTTTTCGGATCCTGCCAATTGATTTGGGTTGGTTCCGGGTTGGCCTTGTGGAACATCGAGTTGTAGTTTTTCGTAAAACGATATCCAAAAAGAATCGATTTCACCTTGTTGATTTTTAAAATTCATCGGAATGTGCTCAAATATTCCTGCTTCCCGGAAAGCTCTTTCTACAAAGTCGGAGCAGTAATAGCTTTCTTCATTCAGAATATATGTGAAGTTATATGGTTTGTCCAACATTTGTTTGGCTTGCTCTATTGCTTTCGGAATGGCTGATTGATATTCTTTTTTCAAGCGATAAATCACCATTTCTTGTTGGGTTTCTAGGTTTTTTTCGTAGAAGTCTTTTAGAGGTTCTTTGGCAGAACCCAATTCAGGCGAAGCATGCAACACATAAATTCCGTTGGGAGAAATCTCGATGAGACCTAAGTGGTCAAATTTGGCAATTTCTGATTTTTGAGTTACTCTATTTATAGCTCCTGAAAGGTTCTCCTCTCGAGCTTCTACGAAGATTAAATCTCCGTTTTTCAAATCAGATTCTGTGAGAGTAGTTTGAGATGAACAGGAAACCAGTAAAAACAGCAGGATGAAGTATAGATTTTTGAGCATCTTTTATTTTTTCACAAAGGTAGACTTAAACTTTGTTTTGATAAAATGTTTTTATCTTTGAAAAAAGTATTCGAGACCGATGATTGTTCCACCATACCTTCAAAAAGGCGATACGGTTGCCCTTGTTTGCACAGCCAGAAAATTTACTCTAGAAGAAGCCCAACCTGCTATGGAGTTACTCCAAAGTTGGGGTTTAAACGTAAAATTAGGTAAGACGATAGGACTAGATAATTTCCAGTTAGGAGGTTCTGACGAAGAGAGAGCGGCGGACTTTCAGGAGATGCTCGACAGTTCTGAAGTTAAAGCGATTTGGTGTGCTCGTGGAGGTTATGGAACCGTTAGAATCATCGATAAAATAGATTTTTCCAACTTCGAGAATAACCCGAAATGGGTTATGGGTTTTAGCGATGTAACGGTATTGCATAGTCATATTCACAATTTAGGAGTAGCCACCTTGCATTCCATCATGCCTTTTAGTGTTCCGAAAGCGTTCGACAAGGCTAAAGAAACGTTGAGAAAAGCTCTTTTCGGAGAATCTATTGCTTATGAAGTTCCGAATTCTCCATACAATAAGAAGGGCTCGACAACCGGGATCTTGGTAGGAGGAAATCTCTCTATTTTGTATAGTCTATTAGGTTCGAAATCTGCTATCGATACGACGGATAAAATCCTTTTTATGGAAGATTTAGACGAATACCTTTATCATGTTGATCGAATGATGATGAATTTGAAGCGAAATGGATATTTTGAGAGAGTAAGAGGAATAATCGTGGGGGGGATGACGGATATGCACGACAATTCGATTCCGTTTGGTAGGAATGCTTCCGAAATTATTTTGGATATTACCCAAGAATACAACATTCCGATTTGTTTTGACTTTCCGGCAGGTCATTTACCAGACAACAGAGCTTTGATTTTCGGTAAAGAAATCCGTTTTGAAGTTGGTCAATCTACAAAAGTTGAATTTCTGTAAACCGATAAAACCATGGCACAACACAATGAGTTAGGAAAATTAGGCGAAGAGTTGGCTATTAAATATCTGACTACGAAAGGTTTTGTGATTCGAGATAAGAATTGGCGCTTCCAGAAAGCCGAAGTCGATATTATTGCTCAAAAAGAAAATTTACTTATAGCCGTTGAAGTAAAAACTCGTTCTTCGGTGGATTTTGGTAGTCCGGAAGAGTTTGTTAACCCAAAGAAAATCAAACTTTTAGGAAAGGCTATGGACGAATACATTCGGATCCATGATTTGGATGTAGAGTTTCGTTTTGATATCATCGGAGTTGTTCCGAGAGGTTTAGAATATGAAATTGAACATTTAGAAGATGCTTTTTTGTATTTTTGACCGATGAAATTTACCTACCCCAAAAACGAGAAGCTAAAACGACGAAAGCTCATCGAAAAACTTTTTACCGAAGGAAAATCGGTAGGGAAATACCCTTTGCGATTGGTTTATATGGAGGTTGAAAATGCTGAAGAACCTTTTCAGCTTAGCGTTTCTGTTTCAAAAAAATACTTCAAAAAAGCCGTAGACAGAAACCGTTTCAAACGGATTTTGCGTGAGACTTATAGGCTAAACCAACATCTTTTGAAAGAAAACCTAACAAAACCGTACGTTTTTATGTTGTTATATCAGTCGAAAGATGCGCTTCCGTTTGAGGATATAAAACAAAAAACGGTTGAGCTTTTCGAGAAGTTCCACAAACAGCAAAATCAAAATTAATTACTTAATAATTAATTTTCGAGTAGCAGAAACTTCTCCTTCTTTGATTTTAATGATATAGACTCCGGTAATTAAAGATGAGATATTAATCTCTTTTGACGCAGTCGAAACCTTAAAAACAGACTTCCCTAATACATCGAAAATTTCAACTTCTTTAGTTGAAGTAGTGTTTGATGTGAGGTAAATTTTCCCATTGCTTACGGGGTTGGGATAAAAGTTAAGCTGTTCGGTTTTTTGTACCGAATCTCTGTTTTTCTCTTGAGCCATTGCACTCATTGAGCCAAAAAACAGCAGAATAACCGCGATATATATAAAGTAGTTTTTAAGCATTTATAATTAATGAATTACGGGATAAAAATACAACTTAATGTTTGAAAAACAAGAGCGAAACATCTAAAAAATTAACGATTCGCAGAAAACGGTTTTTCAAATATTTTTGTCCAAATACTATACCAAAGGTTTCAGCGTTTATAGTATATTTCATACTTTTACCAAAACATAAATAGCATGCGATTTCTGACATATATTTTTATAGCTTTTTTGGTGCTTTCTACGGTCTCTTGTCGAGAAGATTTTGAGTTTACTCCCAGCAAAGGAAGGCTAGAATTTTCAAGAGATACTGTGTATTTGGATACGGTTTTTACTAACATAGGTTCAAGTACTTATACACTAAAAGTTTATAACCGGAGCAATTCTGATATTGTTATTCCGAGTGTTAGATTAGGGCAAGGCGAAGACTCCAAATATCGGCTTATGGTTGACGGGATGTCGGGAAAAGTTTTCCAAAACGTAGAGCTTTTAGCCAAAGATAGTCTCTTTATTTTTATCGAAACTACTATCGACTATAATGAATACTCTAATTCTGAAACTACATTTTTGTATACAGACAGAATCGAGTTTGATTCCGGACCAAACTATCAAAAAGTAGAATTAGTAACTTTGGTTCAGGATGCTGTTTTCCTTTATCCGCATCGGAATGAAAATGGAGAATATGAAAATATCTTAATCGGGGACGAACCTGTTTATGGGTTTTTCTTGGATGAAAATGACCCAATAAACGGAAATGAACTAGTTTGGACAAACGAAAAACCTTATGTTATATATGGATATGCAGCTGTCCCGAGTGGGAAAACACTTGAAGTTCAACCCGGAGCAAGAGTACATTTTCACGACAGTTCAGGGATTATAGTAGCTCAAAATGCCTCTCTACAAGTGAATGGAACTCTTGAAGAAAATGTCATTTTTGAAGGTGATAGGCTAGAGCCTTTCTTTGCAGAAGTTCCCGGGCAATGGGGGGCTATTTGGTTGACTAGCGGTAGTGTGAACAATTCGATTTCGAATGCTATTATCAAGAATTCGATTATCGGGATTTTAGTACAAGATGCTCCGTTAGAACTTCGGAATACACAAATTTACAACAGTGCCAGCTTTGGAATTATGGCTCAAACCGGAGTGATTAATGCTTTCAATACAGTGATTGGAGCATCCGGACAAAGTTCGCTAGCTATGACTGTTGGAGGAAGCTATCATTTCGTTCATTCCACTATCGGGAATTATTGGAATCGAAGTTCCAGAACTTATTCTGCTTTGATAATGGATAACACATATGAGACTACAGAAGGCTTTTTACCGCTTTCGGCTCAGTTTGACAACTGTATAATCTTTGGAGCAAATAATCTGGAATTGAATATCAACAAAGCTGAAGGTTCGGTATTCAACTATAATTTCAATCATTCACTTATAAAATTCATCGATACGACCAATCGTTTTACAAACAATCCGTTGTATGATTTTGCGAATCCAGAATTGTTTAGGAATTGTTTGGTTACGACAGCCTTCAACTCTCACAAAGTAGAATTTGTGAATACGACTTCTAACGATTTTAGAATTTTGGATACTTCGGCAGCCAAAGGGGTCGCCGATTGGGATATTTCAAGTGGAACGCAAGATATTTTGGGTAACCCGAGAACTAACCCGTCTGATATAGGAGCTTACAACTTTACGGTGATAGAAGAATAATTACTATTCTTCTTCCTCGTAGCGTTCCATTTCTCTATCATAAAAAGCAGCAGCTTCTTCGATGAGTCTTTCCATTTCGTTGGTAGTTTCTTGTTCGTCTTCCGGGTCGATTTCTTCCAGAAATTCCACATCGTCATTTTTTAGATTGATAATGAACCTTGGATAATCTAGGTGGATTACAAATATGTCGTCCGGAAAGTCGGTATTGTCTGCTAGTACGAATTTTGGTAGTTCCATAATAAGTTTATAAATTGTTACTGTTCTGTTTTGAGGCTGTTTTTAGTTTATCGGTCAATTTTTCGAATCGGAAAAGTAGAGATAAGGCCGCAACGGTGAGCCCTATCAAAAGCCCTGTCCATACCCCTACTGCACCCCAATCGGTATATAATCCTAGATAAACACAGATAGGGAAACCTACTATCCAATACGAAATAAAAGTTAGTACGGCAGGCACTTTTACGTCTTGAAGTCCTCTTAAAGCTCCTAAAACAACTGCTTGAAGTCCGTCTGAAATTTGGAATAGAGCAGCTACGATAAGCAATTTCGAGGCAATAGATATAACTTCTGTATTTTCAATAATCTTTTCAGGATTTTTCATTTCTAAGAACAAAAGAGGTAGTACTGTATGCAAAGCTATGAATATTAGAGCAAAACATACTTGGAGAATCAGCGTAAGTAAAAATATCGAACGAGCTACGGTTTTCAGATATTCATAAGCTTCTAATCCTTTTTGATTTCCTACACGAATCATAGCCGTTACCGAAAGCCCGGAAGCTACCATAAAGGTCATCGAAGCGATACTCAAAGCGATTTGATTAGCTGCTTGAGAAATTGTTCCTAAAGAGCCTGTTAGCCACACTGCAGAAGTGAAAAGCACTACTTCGAATAGCATAATAAAAGAAGAAGGAAGTCCGATACTAACAAGTTTGCTCATGAGAGATTTTCGCATATTTCTCATGCTAAACCCTGAAAAATATTGACCTAAATCTTTATCTCTTTTCAGCATAATGTGCATCATGATGACCATGATAGCACGAGAGAAAAGTGTCCCTACAGCCGCTCCGAGGATTCCCATTTTCGGGAAAAACCAAATTCCGTAAATAAGGAAAAAGTTGACCAAGAAGTGTACGATGTTCGCTACAATAATAGCATACATCGAATATTTCGTTTTAGACATTCCATCTGCAAATTGTTTGTATCCTTGGAAAACTAATACACCGATAAGAGAAAAAGCAACGATATCAACAAACGGAGCAGCTAGGTCTACCACCTCGTCGGATTGCCCCATAAATCGCATAAGCGGTTTACAGAAGTATACCACCGTAAATAATGAAATTCCGAGTATAGAGCAAAGCACAAGCCCATGGTGAAAGGCACTGCGAACACCATCTTTGTCTTTTTTAGCGTCGTTTTGAGCTACGATAGGGGTAATGGCAGTTGAAAAGCCAATTCCGAATGACATGGCTACAAAAACAAAGCTGTTCCCAAGAGAAACAGCTGCTAACTCTTTGGCTCCCAGTTTGCCAACCATAATATTATCAATTATGGAAATAAGGGTGTGTCCTAACATTCCTAGGACAACCGGATAGGCCAAGCGTATATTTTTAGAAAACTCCTTTGTGTATTGTGATAAGTTCAAAATCAATATTTTAAAAAAGCTCACAAAGGTAATTCAATCTCTGATGTCAAAAGTTAAAAAAGCCTAAATTTTTATTAACATACCTCTTCGAGGCAATTTAGAAGATATCTGATAAGGTCTGTAGTAGTGACTATTCCGACCAAAACATCGTTTTCAACAACCGGTAAAGCATGAAATTCTCGTGTCGCTAAGATTTCAGCTGCTTCTTTTATTAAAGTGTCAGGTCGTATACGAACTAATTTTTTAGCCATCACTTGCTCGATAGTGAATACTTCATAGACAGTCACATCAATCATTTGGTCTTCGTTGTCTAGCGTTTCTGCAAAACTAATACGAAGTAAGTCGGTGTAACTGAGCATTCCTATGATTTTGTTCCCGTCCATAACCGGAATATGACGGATTTTGTTTTCTCTGAACAACTGTTCAGCTTTAGCCAAAGTGTCTGTTACATTCAGTTTAATTAAATTGGTGGACATAATACTGCTCACCTGGACTCCGCGTTTCATATGTATTGCATTTTATTTAGTGTAAATATAAGGCAATTCTTTTAGAGAAAAAAGATTGATTTAAAAATTCAAATAAAAGTTACTCACACACTTGCATTAAATAAAAATGTTCGTATATTTGCAAACTCAAATTTAGGACTCAAAAAATAAAATATATAAAAATGAAAAAAGGTATTCATCCGGAAAATTACAGATTGGTAGCTTTTAAAGATATGTCTAATGATGATGTATTTATTACCAAATCAACTGTAGAGACCAAAGAAACTATTGAAATTGATGGTGTTGAGTATCCTGTGTTTAAAATGGAGATTTCAAGAACTTCTCACCCATACTATACAGGAAAATCTAAATTGGTTGACACTGCAGGTCGTATCGACAAATTCAAAAATAAATACGCTAAATTTGCGAAATAATTTAGTTGTTTATGATATACAAAAATCCCGCTCTTTTGGAGCGGGATTTTTTGTTTAAAGTCTTTATTGATTCAACATTTTCTTTAGCTTTTGATAGAAAATCGGAAACTCTTGCTTAAAGATATCGGGAGTTTCGAAGTAGTTTTCGATCAGCACGGCTAAGAATTCATACTTGTTTTCAAAAGCGTATTCTCTGATGTATGTTGTGTTGAGTAACTTTTCTCTTTTCTCAGGTCTTCTGATTTCTAGTAAAAGTCTTATGAAGTATTTTATAAAGTGATGGGAATTTGGATGGTCTTCTTGTTTCATTTCGAAATGCAAGGCGTGAGCAAATTCGTGAAATCCTAAGTGGATGTTGTCGTTGGTAATGCTGTGTCCTTCTATGAAGTGCTTCCACGAAAAAACAATCACTTTTTCTTTTGGGTTGAATTCTCCTTTGTGATATTGTTCTGTAATGGTCGAGAAATAAATGTCAGGATACACCAAAATTGCTTTAAAAGAACGATATAAAAATCTTTGAAAGCCAAATGTAAGTGCTACAGAGGTTGAAGCGATAAGCACTCTCATTTGTGGGGTTACCGCTATGTTTTCTTTTGGAATTATAGGGTGGTGTTCTAAGAAAACGGCTACTCGGTGTTCGAAATATTTTTTCTTTTTCTCTGGGAGTCTTTTGTAGAATTCTACTTCGTTTTGAAGTATGAGCTTTTCATGAGAAGGTAATTTTTTGAGAGGGAAATATAGATGCGTATAAAGAGGCTTCTTGTAAATAAATAGGAAGAAGTGGTAAATAATAGCTAAAAGCAACCCAATGGCGATGAGTTGGAAAATGATTTTAGTGACAAATGGTGCAACTTCTTCCAAGTGTTATTTTTAGTGACCCCGGAGGGATTCGAACCCCCAACCCTCAGAGCCGAAATCTGATATTCTATCCAGTTGAACTACGGAGCCATCAAACAGATCGATGTCTGTTTGTTATATTTTTATGCTAATAAACTTTTTACGACAGTTGAAATAGTTCTTCCGTCTGCTTGACCGGCCATTCTTTTATTGGCTTCACCCATCACTTGACCCATCTGAGCAATTCCGTTAGCTCCGGTTTCTGCAATGATTTGCTTGATAATTTCTTTGATTTCTTCTTCAGATAATTGAGCTGGAAGGAATTTTTCGATAATTTTAGCTTGCTCAATTTCTGGTTGAGCCAAATCGTCTCGACCTTGCTCAGTGTATATTCTGGCGCTTTCTTTACGTTGTTTTACGAGTTTTTGTAACAACTTGATTTCTTCTTCTTTTGAGAGCTCTTCTTTGGCTCCACTTTCGGTCTGAGCTAAAAGTACCGCAGATTTTATGGCTCTTAATGCTTCCAAAGCCAAAGTGTCTTTAGCTTTCATAGCATTTTTTATTTCTTCGTTGATTTGAATTTGCAAACTCATGGGTTGTAAATTTAGTATTGCAAAGATACTATTTTCTGTAGTTTTTCAAAGTGTGATTACAAGAGTGTTTTCATTGTAGTTTGTTAAAAAATGAGTACTTTTGTCTTAATGGAAAAACGGCAAAAAAAAACGGCTTTAAATGAAGTACAAGGCATTTCAGAGATTGAAATTGTCAGCCAATCTTCTATAGAAAAAGTCAACCGTTTTCGACGAAAACAACCTTCAGCACAAGAACTTATCGAAGGAATAAAAAACGGTGATAAAGTGGCTTTGAGTAGGGCAATTACACTCATCGAAAGTACTAATCCGGATCATTTTCCTAAAGCTACAGAGGTTATTAATGGCTGTCTTCCGTATGCGAATAATTCGATTCGTATCGGTATTACGGGAGTACCGGGAGTCGGGAAGAGTACGTTTATCGAAGCTTTTGGAAAGCATCTGACCTCTAAAGGTAAAAAAGTAGCCGTTTTGGCCATTGACCCTAGTAGCAGTGTTTCGCACGGAAGTATTTTGGGCGATAAAACCCGAATGGAAGAACTTGTCAAAGATGAGAATGCATATATCAGACCCTCGGCATCGGGAGATACTTTAGGGGGCGTAGCTCAAAAAACCAGAGAGTCGGTAATTTTGTGTGAGGCTTGTGGTTTTGATGTCGTTATAATCGAAACTGTTGGGGTGGGACAAAGCGAAACAATGGTGCATTCGATGGTTGACTTCTTTTTACTACTTAAGCTTTCGGGGGCAGGAGATGAGTTGCAGGGGATTAAAAGAGGAATTATGGAGATGGCTGATGCTATTGTGATTAACAAAGCAGACGGAGATAACATCAACAAAGCAAAACTAGCAAAGACTGAATTTAATAGGGCATTGCATCTTTTCCCGCCTAAAAAATCCGGATGGAGGCCGAAAGTGACTACTTGTAGTAGTTATACAAAAGAAGGAATTGATGAGGTATACACAATTATTGAGGATTATTTTCGTTTAACTAAGGAAAATAATTATTTTTACGAACAAAGAAAGAATCAAAATCAGTTTTGGTTTATCCAAACTATAGAGTCGGAACTCAAAAATCGATTTTATAGTAACGAACAAAATAAAATCAAACTAGAGAAGTACAGAAAGCAAGTTGAGCAAAATGAGATCTCACCTTTTACGGCGGCTCAGTTGCTTTTTGAAGACGATTGTAATTAGGAATTTGATGAAAAGAATACTCATTACAGGAGCTGCAGGGTTTCTGGGTTCACATTTGTGTGACCGTTTTATAAAAGAAGGCTACTTTGTAATCGGGATGGATAATATGATTACGGGTAGTTTAAAAAACATTGAACACCTGTTTAAGCTCGAAAATTTTGAGTTTTACCACCATGATGTTACTAAGTTTGTCCATGTTCCGGGTAAACTAGATTATATCCTTCATTTTGCCTCTCCGGCAAGTCCGATAGATTATCTGAAAATCCCGATTCAAACCTTAAAAGTAGGTTCTTTGGGGACTCACAATTTGCTGGGATTAGCTAAAGCTAAAAACGCTCGAATTCTTATTGCCTCGACTTCTGAGGTGTATGGAGACCCTTTGGTGCATCCTCAAGACGAAGAATATTTTGGGAATGTGAATGCTATTGGTCCACGAGGAGTGTATGATGAGGCAAAACGTTTTCAAGAATCACTAACGATGGCTTATCATCGTTTTCATAAACTAGAAACTAGAATCGCTCGAATTTTTAATACGTATGGTCCTCGAATGCGACTTAATGACGGTAGAGTTGTACCGGCTTTTATGGGGCAAGCCCTTCGAGGAGAAGATCTTACGATTTTTGGAGACGGAAGTCAAACTCGCTCATTTTGTTATATAGATGACCAAGTAGAAGGAATTTTCAGGCTCTTGCATAGCGATTATCCTTATCCGGTAAACATTGGGAATCCAGATGAGATTACTATTAAAGAGTTTGCAGAAGAGGTTTTGGCTCTTACGGGAACAGACCAAAAAATCGTTTATAAACCACTTCCGGAAAATGATCCTTTACAGCGAAAACCGGATATTTCAAAAGCTAAAGAAATTTTAGGTTGGGAGCCGAAAGTGGACAGAAAAGAAGGAATGAAAGTTACTTTTGAATATTTCAAATCCTTGAGTACAGAAGAACTTTTAAAACAAGAACATAAAGATTTCTCTAAATACATTAGATAATTTTGAAAAGAAAAACAGGAAGATATTCGGGATATATTAGGCCTTTTTCGTATGTATTAGATTTACTTACGATAAATGTGCTAGCCTTTTTTATGCTTCCAGACATTTTTCAGTCGATAGGATATCATGTCTTTATATCGGCTGCTTGGGTATTTATAGCTTGGAATATTGATTACTATGAAGTGTATCGTTATACCAAAGTAATTAAAATTATAGCTTTGGTGTTTAAGCAATACGTAGCCTTCATGATACTTAATTATGCTTATGTAGGAATCCTAATGGATTTTTCGAGGCCTAGTGAGATATTTTGGTATGCTACTATTTCTTTAGGAATCATTACCTTTTTTAAGTTCTCGATTTATTTCTTCTTGAGATATTTCAGGGTAGTTTTAGGAGGAAACTTCCGAACTGTAGTAGTCGTAGGGAGTGGTAAAAGTACCGAACAACTCATTTCTTTCTTTAACGATAATCCTGATTACGGATATAAACTCATCCGAGTTTTTGATTTAAAAACTGACAAGAAGCAGCAAATTCAAGAGTGTTGGGATTTTGTCCTAAAAGAACGCATCGATGAAATTTATTGTTCGTTATCAAACCTAACTGCAACAGAAATTGAGAATTTTATTGAATTTACAGATAACAACCTAAAGGTCCTTAAATTCTTACCAGACAATAAAGAACCACTGACACGAAATCTTATTTCTGATTACTACGACTATATCCCAATTTTGTCTTTGAGGAATATTCCTTTAGACAAAAGAGCCAATAAGGTTATCAAAAGAGCTTTTGATATTGTGTTTTCTCTTCTTGTTATTGTGGGCATTCTTTCGTGGCTCACACCTATTTTAGCCATATTCATTAAAGCAGAAAGCAAAGGAAACGTTTTCTTTAAACAAAAGCGAAACGGGTTGAACTATGAAGAGTTTTATTGTTACAAGTTCCGTTCGATGAGGCCAAATGAGACCGCCGACTTGCATCAGGTAACTAAAAATGACCCCCGAATTACTAAAGTAGGAGCCTTCTTGCGAAAAACCAGTATTGATGAACTTCCGCAATTCTGGAACGTGCTCAAAGGAGATATGTCTGTAGTTGGGCCAAGACCTCATATGATTAAAGAAACCGAACGTTTTGCTCAGAAGATTAATAAATTTATGGTCCGCCACCTGATTAAACCCGGAATTACAGGGCTTGCCCAAATCAATGGATTCCGCGGAGAGGTTGAAACCGATAAAGATATTATCAACCGAGTGCGATATGATATATTTTACTTGGAAAACTGGTCATTCCTTCTAGATCTTAAAATTATTGTAATGACCGTTTACAACGCTATTAAAGGAGATCAAAAAGCATACTAACATAATGAAAAAAGTAATTTTAATGATTTTAGATGGTTGGGGAAAGTCTCCTGACCCGAAAGTTTCTGCAATCGATCATGCAAATACTCCGTTTATAGACAGTCTTTACCACAAATATCCGAATGCTTCTTTACGAACAGATGGCTTGAATGTTGGACTACCTGAAGGACAAATGGGAAACAGTGAAGTGGGGCATATGAACCTAGGAGCCGGAAGAATTGTTTATCAGGACTTGGTCAAGATCAACGTCGCTATTCAGAACAAATCATTTCATCAAGAAAAAGTATTGATGGAGGCTTTTCAATATGCTAAAAATAATCAGAAAAACGTACACTTTCTAGGGCTTTTGTCTGATGGTGGAGTGCATTCCCACATCAATCACCTCAAAGGTTTGGTTGATGCATCTGAGAGTTTCGGACTAAACAATGTTTTCATCCATGCATTTACAGACGGTCGTGATGTTGATCCTAAATCCGGCCTAGGCTTTATTCAAGATATTCTGCATTATACTGAAAAAACTTCCGTAAAACTTGCCTCTGTTGTAGGTCGTTATTATGCGATGGACAGAGATAAGCGTTGGGAAAGAATAAAATTAGCCTATGATTTAGTAGTAAACGGATTGGGTGAAATCTCACAAGATGTTATCAAATCAATTCAACAAAGTTATAACAATGAGGTAACTGATGAATTTATCAAACCTATTGTTGTGGCCGATGAAAACCTTAGACCAATAGCTACTATTGCAGAAGGTGATGTGGTTGTTTTCTTTAACTTTAGAACCGATAGAGGTAGAGAGCTTACTGAAGCACTTTCTCAGCAAGATTTCCCAGAATACAATATGCACAAAATGGATTTGTATTACGTGACAATGACTAATTATGACGATACGTTCCGGAATGTGCATGTTATTTACGACAAAGATAATTTGAACAATACGTTGGGTGAAGTCCTTCAAAATCACGGTAAAACTCAAATCAGAATTGCTGAGACAGAAAAATACCCTCACGTAACTTTCTTCTTCTCAGGTGGTAGAGAGGAAGTTTTTGAAGGAGAAAAACGCATTTTGTGCCCGTCTCCTAAAGTGGCTACATATGATTTGAAACCTGAGATGAGTGCTTTTGATTTAAAAGATGCTTTGATTCCGGAATTGCAAAAGCAATCAGCAGATTTTGTTTGTCTAAACTTTGCTAATGGAGATATGGTTGGCCATACGGGTGTGATGGAAGCCGCTATCAAGGCCTGTGAAGCGGTAGACAAATGTGTTAAAGAAGTTGTAGAAACGGCTTTGGAAAATGGTTACACTACCGTAATAATTGCCGATCACGGAAACTGCGAAACCATGATAAACCCTGATGGTAGCCCGAATACAGCCCATACGACTAACCCGGTTCCGATTATTTTGGTAGACGCCGAAAGCAAATATGGCATCCAAGATGGAATTTTAGCAGATATTGCACCTACTATTCTGGATTTAATGCAAGTCGAAAAACCGGAAATCATGACCGGAAAGTCATTGTTGACAATGTTATAAATCACTATAAACAGCCCAAATCAAAAGCCCTATTTCTTGGGGCTTTTTTATTTTTAGAACTAATTTTAAAATGTTAATTTTCAAAGAAATAATCTCCTTCTCAAAATAGATATTCATTAATTTGGTATTTTTGTGATAGGTTCTCGGTTTCTGTCTTCTGCAAATATAGAGAAGAAAATACGCTTCCGACTACTTTTTTACACCTAACACCTTTAGCTATTTCATTGTTCTAATGGTGTTGGTCTTTCTTAACTAACTTAAATCATTATATTATGGAAGAAAAACGCAAACTAACCAGACAAACAGGAGCTCCGGTTCCAGATAATCAAAATGTGCAAACAGCAGGTTCGAGGGGCCCGATGTTGATGCAAGATTTTTGGTTTTTAGAAAAGATGGCTAACTTCGATAGAGAAGTGATTCCGGAAAGAAGAATGCATGCCAAAGGCTCAGGAGCTTTCGGAACATTTACGGTTACTCATGATATCACGAAATATACCAAAGCGAATATTTTTAGTAAAATCGGGAAAAAGACAGAAATGTTTGCTCGTTTTTCTACTGTGGCTGGTGAAAGAGGTGCAGCCGATGCAGAAAGAGACATCCGAGGATTTGCCTTAAAATTCTATACTGATGAAGGTATTTGGGATTTGGTGGGCAATAACACTCCGGTGTTCTTCTTTCGCGATCCAATGAAATTCCCTGATTTGAATCATGCGGTGAAGCGTGACCCTAAAACCAACTTGCGAAGCGCCAACAACAACTGGGATTTCTGGACATTGCTTCCAGAAGCACTACATCAAGTAACCATCTTGATGAGTGATCGCGGAATTCCGAAAAGTTACAGACACATGCACGGTTTCGGAAGTCATACGTATAGTTTTATCAATAAAGACAACGTAAGACATTGGGTGAAGTTCCATTTTATTACTCAACAAGGAATTGAAAACTTAACAGACGAAGAAGCTGCAAAAGTAATAGGGATGGACAGAGAATCGGCTCAACGAGACTTGTTCTATTCTATTGAAAAAGGAGATTTCCCGAAATGGAAAATGTTTGTTCAAATTATGACCGAAGAGCAGGCTAAAACCTATCGTTTTCATCCGTTTGATTTGACAAAAGTTTGGTCGAAAAAAGATTTTCCGCTTATTCCGGTAGGAGAATTTGAACTGAACAAGAATCCTGAAAACTACTTCCAAGACGTAGAGCAAGCAGCTTTTAACCCGACGAACATTGTTCCGGGGATTGGTTTCTCACCAGACAAAATGCTTCAAGGAAGGCTATTTTCATACGGAGATGCGCAGCGTTACCGTCTAGGAGTAAACCACTTCCAGATTCCAGTAAACAGGCCAAGATGCCCATATCACGCTTTTCATCGTGATGGAGCGATGCGAGTAGATGGCAACTACGGTGGAACGTTACATTACGAACCCAACAGTTATGGAGAATGGCAAGAGCAACCAAGTGTTAAAGAACCTCCTTTGGAATTGAATGGTGATGCTTATGCTCATAACTTTAGAGACGACGATGAAGATTACTACACGCAACCGGGCGACCTTTTCCGAATCATCAAAGCAGACGGAAAAGCTGATTTGCTGTTTAAAAATACAGCAGCTCAAATAGGTGGTGCTGAGAAGTTCATTCAGATTCGTCATATCCGAAACTGCTATAAAGCAGACCCGGAATACGGAGAAGGAGTTGCTAGAGCTTTAGGTCTTACGATGGATGAAGTGAACAACTTTGATATGACTCCGTATGACCGCTGGGCTCCAAAGCCAACTCAAAGGTAAAAGTTGAAAACACATCCGTTTTTTAAAAACTATTTTTACCTTTGTATAGCTTAGGAAGTAACAAGTAAAATTGTTTATAAATTAAACTCAATTTCTGAAAGCAACCTCAAAAGGGTTGCTTTCTTAATGAAAATGGCAAAGCAAACCTTTTACAGCAACGGAAAATTATTACTCACTGGAGAATATACAGTGCTCGACGGAGCTCAAGCATTGGCCTTGCCTACGGCTTTCGGACAAAGCCTAGAAGTTGAGGTTAATGATTCCGGGGTGATTCGTTGGATGAGTTTTGATGCTGATAAATCGAATTGGTTGGATGTGGTTTTGCCTTTAGATGTTGTCAAAAATCAAACTTTTACTTCCGAAAATACTATTGAGCAAAAGCTGGCAGAGATTCTCTATGAAGCGAATCACCTGAATCCTGTTTTTTTAGATAAAGCCAAGGGTTTTGAAGTAAAAACATATCTCACTTTTCCTCGACTTTGGGGATTGGGAACTTCATCAACGTTGATAAACAATATCGCTCAATGGGCTCAAGTAAATCCGTATGAGTTATTAAAAAGAACCTTTTCAGGAAGTGGTTATGACATTGCTTGTGCTTCACACAACTCTCCTATTTTATATCATTTAGAAAACGAAAAACCTCTTGTTGAAACGGTTCAGTTTCGGCCGAATTTCACCCAAAATCTGTATTTTGTTTACTTAAACAAAAAACAAAACAGCCGAACTGCTATTGCTAATTACAAAAGCAAAAAACTCCATATTTCGGAAACCGTTCAACATATAAACCAAATCACTCGAGAAATTCTTCAATCCAAGACTCTAACTGGTTTTTGTCATCTCCTAGACAAGCACGAAGCTATTATGAGTGTTGTGCTGGAAATGCCTACAGCCAAACAACTGTTTTTTCCGGATTTTGAAGGAAGCATCAAAAGTCTAGGAGCATGGGGAGGTGATTTTATTTTAGCAACTGCTTCAGAGAACCCAACGGATTACTTTAAAAGCAAAGGTTTTGATACGGTTATTCCGTATGAAAAAATGATTTTAAATTCGTAAATTCATCCTCTAAATTTTTCGGCTTGCTTTTTGTTCTCACTTCTAAAAATTGTATTTTTAGCCAAAAACCATGAGTATGGAGAAGTTGTTGTTTGTTTTTTTGTTCGTATATGGGCATTTCACTTTTGCTCAAAATTATCCTACAGATTATTTTGCTTCTCCTCTCGAAGTTCCGTTGCATTTGTCAGGGAATTTTGGAGAACTCAGAAATAATCATTTTCATTCCGGTTTAGATTTTAAAACCCAACAACGAGAAGGCTTACGAGTATTAGCCTCTGCAGATGGCTATGTTTCTCGAATCAAAGTTTCGACTTGGGGTAACGGAAAAGCTCTTTATATCACTCATCCGAACGGATATACTACGGTTTATTGCCACCTGCAAAAATTTGCACCTGAAATTGAAGCTTATGTAAAAAAACAACAATACAGCCGAAAATCATTCGAGGTAGAGTTCTTTCCTAAGACTTCTGAATTCCCGGTGAAAAAAGGCGAACTCATCGCTTATTCAGGAAATACCGGAGGTTCCGGAGGTCCGCATTTGCATTTCGAAATTCGAGATTCGAAAACCGAAAACATCATCAACCCGATGCATTTTGGTTTCAACAAACGAATTACCGACACCAAAAAACCTCAAATCAACAGTCTGACGGTTTATCCAATTGGTGAAAAAGTTGTAGCAAATGGGTCTGAAATCCCGTCTAACGTTCCGATTTCACTTCAGAAAGATGGAACTTATTTGGCTGATCCTGTTTTGGCAAACGGGAAAATTGGTTTTGGAGTGAATGTCTACGATTTGTTCGATTTTAACTACAACAAAAATGGAGTGTACAAAATCGAAACTTTCTTAAACGGAAGTCCTGATTTTTCGATTACTTTCAACTCATTTGCTTTTGCAGAAACTCGCTATCTCAATGCTTTTATTGATTACGAACGATGGATAAAGCACAAAAAACGAGTGCAAAAATTATTTATAAAAGACCCGTATCCGCTCAGCTTGATTACTCATAACAAAAAGAATGGAATAATTGAGCCGAATCCGGAGTTTATTCTTTCTTTCAAAATCGATATTTGGGATTTTCATCAGAATAAAATTACGGTAGTGGTTCCGGTGAAGTATTCTGATGCTTCGGCAAAAGTAAAAAAGCAGTCGAAGAGCTCGCTTATCTTGCGTTCGAAAATTGAAAATTTATTCGAGAAAGACAACGTTTCGGTGTATGTGGCTCCGAATGTTTTTTATGAAGATTTCGAATTGGTGTTCGATGTGAATAACGGTGTGTTAACTTTTGCAGATAATACGGTTCCTGTACATAAAAATTATGCGATTACTTTTAACGATACTTCGGTTCCGAAACACTTGCGAAGTAAAACTTATATCGCTACCATAGAGGGAAATTCAAAGAAATACAACAAAACTGAAATTTCAGATACATTTTTCAAGACTTGGACACGAAACACGGGTCAGTTTGCGTTAGTGCAAGATACGATTGCTCCAATTGTGAAGCCAATAAATTTCTCTGAAGGAAAATGGCTGAGCAAAGAAGCTTCGTTGCAAATCGAAATAGATGACAGAGGATCGGGAATTGACACCTACAACGCTTATCTGAACGACACGTGGATACTGATGGAATACGATTATAAAACCAAACGATTAGTACACGATTTTTCTGACGGAAAAGTGCAAGAAGGACGGAACAATTTAAAAGTGATTGTTACCGATAATGTGGGAAATTCTACTACCTTTGAAACGCATTTTTTTAGAAGTCAGAAAACCTATGAATAGATTTTTAGCAGTTTTATTTCTTTTGACAGGCATTTGTGCCTTTTCTCAACAAACTTCCCGAGTAAAAGGGGTTATTTTAAACGAAAAAAACGAAGCCGTTGAAGGTGTTTCCGTAAGTTTTGCCCAGGCGAAAACCATTTCTAACAAGAACGGATTTTATATGCTTGAGATTCCTTCTAACACAGAAGGTCAGCTGATTTTTGCTCACATGTCATTTCAGCCTTATATGGTTTATGTGAAGTTAAAGCCTAATGAAGATTTTGAATTTCATCCGGTTCTTAACACTAATTCAGAACAGTTAGGAACAGTTGTTATCACTTCTGACGGAAGAAAACGCATCGAAGGAGTTACAGCTCTTGACCCAAAAACCATACGTCTGATTCCGGGAGCTAATGCAGGAATCGAGAACGTTTTGAAAACCCTTCCGGGAGTGTATTCAAACAA
>Ga0209075_1000925_pt1 | contig 28324 bp, 26 predicted proteins | sample Stecom2011_FD_187523 | JGI IMG/M metagenome (GOLD analysis project Ga0209075, IMG submission 187523) | Agricultural soil microbial communities from Utah to study Nitrogen management - Steer compost 2011 (SPAdes) (version 2) | ecosystem: Environmental > Terrestrial > Soil > Agricultural land...
AGCCCGGGTCATCTCAGATGCTGCAGCGAGTCCGGATTCTCCAGACTGGAGACGTCGCCCGGGTCCTCGCCCAGCGCCACCGCCCGCACCACGCGGCGCATGATCTTCTGCGACCTCGTGCGCGGGAGATCCGGGACGAACACGACTCGATTGGGCCGAAACGCCTTCCCCAGGGATGACGCCACGGCGTCGGACACCCTCGTCTCCAGGCCGGGTCCGGGCTCGACACCGGGAGCAGGAACGACGAACAGCGCGACCGTCTCGCCTTTGATGGTGTCGGGCACGCCGACGGCCGCCGCCATCGTCACCTCGTCCAGGGCCACGGCCGCCGACTCGATCTCGGCCGGCCCCACCCGCTTGCCGGCGATGTTGAGGGTGTCATCCGATCGGCCGTGGAGATACCAGAAGCCGTCCTCGTCGACCGAGGCCCAGTCGCCGTGCACCCAGATCCCCGGGAAACGCGACCAGTAGGTCTCCAGGTATCGCTCGGGCTCACCCCAGAACCCGCGGGTCATCGCGGGCCATGAGTCCTCGATCACCAGCTCGCCGACCTCGCCACGAACCGGCTTGCCCTCGGGGTCGTAGACGTTGGCGGCGACGCCGAAAGACGGCCTGCCCAGTGACGTCGGCTTGATCCCCTGGAGCAGGTTCACCGAGAGGATGCAGGCGCCGATCTCGGTTCCCCCCGACAGATTGACGATCGGGATTCGCTCCTCCCCGACGTCGCGGAACAGCCACCACCAGGGCTCGGGGTTCCATGGCTCGCCCGTCGATCCGAATGCCCGGAGACGGGTCAGATCGTGCTTCTTCGCCTGCTCCGCGCCGTGGGGCTGCAAGGCCCGGATGAGGGTGGGGGAGATCCCGAGGTGGGTCACACCCAACTCGGAGGTCACCTGCCAGAGCCGGTCCGGGCCCGGATGGTCCGGAGCGCCGTCGTAGGTGGCGATGGACGCCCCGTTGGCCAGGCCGGCGGCGACGGTCCATGGCCCCATGATCCACCCCATGTCCGTGACCCACATCAGCGTGTCACCGGGTTGCACCTCCATCTGGAAGGCGCCCTCGGCCGCGAGTTTCACCGTGAGCCCTGCCTGGACGTGTACCGATCCCTTGGGCCGCCCGGTGGTGCCGGAGGTGTAGGCGATCATCACGGGATCCTCCGACCACGTGGCAGATGGGCCGAGGGGCTCCGACCCGGGCACCCGCTCGTGCCACCAGTGGTCTCTGCCATGCGTCATCGGTGTGTCGTGACCGGGCAGGTAGTCGACCACCAGCAGTGATGCGTCGCACGAGGCGATCCGGAGCGCCTCGTCGGCGACCGGCTTCATGGCAACGGGCCGGCCGCGGCGCTGGAAGGCGTTGGCGCACACGACGACCTTCGGGCTCGGGTCGATGAGCCGGTTGGCGACGGCGTCGGCCCCGTAGCCGGAGAAGACGGGGATGAAGATCCCACCGATCCGGGCGATGGCGAGCATCGCGGCCACCGCTTCGAGTGACATCGGGAGGTACACGGCGACGGCATCCCCTCTTCTCACCCCGAGATCGACGAGGGCGCCGGCCAGCCTGGAGACGAGGTCGCGCAACTCACCGAACGTGGCGACGTTGACGTCGCCCGACTCCCGGAGCGACTTCACGGCCACCCGGTCGGGAGCCTCGTCGGCCCAGCGATCGACACAGGCGCGGGAGAGGTTGAACCTCCCGTCGACGAACCATGTGGTCCACTCCACACCGCGGGAGGTGTCGCGGATCACGGTGGGCTCCCGATCGAAGGGGAGCCCGAGGAATCGGATGACCTCCCTCCAGAACCACTCGGGGTCCTCGACGGAGCGGACGCCCAGTTCCTCGAGGTCGGACAGCCCGTGCTCGGCCATGAATCTGGCCGTGTTCGTCGATGCCGCCCGCTCCGGGTCGGGCCGCCACACGACGTCGAACTTCTCCATCTACTGCTGAGAGTATCGAAAGACGCGCACGGGGTCGGCGGTCACGTAGCCTGGCGCCGCGATGACACCGGCCGAACGAGCGGAGATGCGCAGGTTCCGCAACCGGACCCTCGTGGTCGCCGGTGTGCTGCTCGGCGTCGCGGCTGTCCTCTGGCTCGTGTGGCGTCTCTCCAACCTGATCTTCATGGTCTTTGTGGCGCTGTTCGTGACCATCGCATTCGAGCCCGCGGTGCATTGGCTGGAGAAGAAGGGTTGGAAGCGCGGACTGGCTGCCTTCGCCGTGCTCGTCGGCGTCGTCGTGCTCGCCGTGGGGTTCCTGGCCGCCCTCGCCCCGTTGTTCATCGCCCAGGTGCAGGAGCTCATCGAGAAGCTGCCGACCATGATCGAATCCTTCGCCACGTGGCTCAACGAGCAGTTCGGGCTCGACATCTCGGTCGACCCCGAGAAACTCGCCGAGGATCTGGGAGGCTCCCTGCAGCAGATCGGCGGTGGGCTGGCGGGTGGTGTGTTCGCCTTCCTGGGCTCGGTGGGGAACTTCTTCCTGTTCACGACCACGACCGCCCTGTTCGCCTTCTTCATGCTCGCCGAACTGCCACAGATGCAACGGACCGTCCTCTCGCTGATGCCCCAGCAGCGGCAACTGAGGGCGCTGGACATCTGGGACGTCGCGGTGGAGAAGATGGGGGGCTACATCTACTCCCGGATGGTTCTGGCGGTCATCGGTGGTGTCGTCTCCGCCGCCGCCCTCCAGCTCCTCGGTGTCCCCTTTGCCCCCGCACTCGGCGCCTGGGTGGGCATCCTCAGCCAGTTCGTTCCGGTGGTGGGGACCTATCTGGCGATGATCCTCCCGATCATCGTCGCCCTGACCTTCAACGACATGCAGACGGTGATCTGGATCGTCGTCATCTTCGTCGTGTACCAGCAGGTGGAGAACTTCGTGGTCGGGCCGTGGATCACCAAGCGGACCATGGAGATCCACCCGGCGATCACCGTGGGGGCCATCCTCGCGGGCGGGTACCTGCTCGGGGGTGTCGGTGTCATCCTGGCCCTTCCCGTGGCGGGCATCGTGCAGGCGATCATCGGGGAGTACCGCAAGACCCATGACGTCGTCCTCGACGACGACGAGATCATGGCCGCCGGGGAAGAGGAGATGGAGTCCCCGGACCAATCCCCGGATTGACCAGGGCGCGCGCTCTCGCACTGCTCGTCGGGCTGCTGGTCGCCGCATGCCGGGCCCCGACTCCCGAGATGACGACGCCGAGCACGATGGTCCCGACAGCGGTGGTCACCACCGAAGCCCCGGCTCCCACGCTCAGGGTCGCCGTCACCGGGCCTCTGTCCGGTGTCAACTGGTGGGCGGCACTCGGATCCGAGGGCAGTGCGCTCGACCGCCTGATGACTCACGGGATGACCGCTTCCTTGTTCGTCGGGACCGCCCATGAGCCGGCAGCCGATCTCGCCATGCTTCCGCTCGCCGTGCCCCGTCCCGACGGGGACGGCTGGGTGGTGGACCAGCGAATCGCGGCCGATCGTCGCTGGAGCGATGGGAGACCCATCGTGGCGGGCGACCTGACCTTCTATCTGGACACCGTCCGGTCCTTCTCGCTCGACGGGAGCCATGCCTACCCGACGGGAGTCGTGTCGGTGGAGGCGCCCGACGACCACACGATCAGGATCCGGTACGAGAGAGCGCCCGGTCCCGACCTCTGGCCTGGCGAGATCGGCCGTGTTCCGTTCGTTCCCTCTCATCACTGGGAGGCCCTCCTCGCCGACATCCACGATCGTCCTGCGCTCTACGGGCTGGAAGCCCCGGCGCCGCCAGGAGCGATGCCCGAGACGGTTTCCTGGGTGGTGGCCGGTTCACGGGAGGACGCCTACCGCCTGTTGATGGACGGCCAGGTCGACTTCGTGCACGACCCGGTGGGCACGGCCGGGTTGCCTGCCGGGTTGCTCGATGATCTCCGGGAGACGGCCGCCCTCACCACGAGCGTCCGGTCACCGGTCCGGGTCCTCGCCATGAACCAGCGTGTGGCGCCGTTCGACGACCCGGCGATGAGGTTGGCGCTGGCCACCATCGTCGATCGGGTCGAACTGGCCGGGATGCTGGGGGCGACGCCGGCGTACTCCTTCTACCGACCCGACTCGATCGCCCCGGCAGGGCCGGGAACGTTCGACGGCGAGCGTCTCGACCTGGCGGCCAGGGTCGATGCCGCGGTGACCATCCTCGAGGAGGCGGGGTACACCTGGGCGACCCGCCCGGCCGTTGTCGGAAGGGAAGTCGAGGGCGGATCGGCCCTGCGCCGACCGAACGGATCCCCGGTCGGCCCCCTGCGGCTCCTCGTCTCCGATCACGACTCCATGCGTGTCGAGGCCGCGGCTTGGATCGCCGGGCGGGCTGACCTGATCGGAGTCGAGATGGAGGTGGTGCCGACGCCCGACCTGGCCGGGATCGTCCTGCCGCCGCTGGATTCCGACGCCTCTCGAGGTTGGGCAATCGCGCTGCTGGGCTGGCGATGGACCGGGCCGGCCGACCCCGTCGGTCTCATGATCCACCTGTTCCATTCCTCGGAGGACAGCTACCTCGCAGGGGGCACCAACGTCACCGGGCTGGCGTCGGCGACCTTCGACGACCTTGCCGACAGATACCGGGTCACGACCAGCCCGTCGAAGGCTGTCGAGCTCGCCGCGGCGATGGAGGCAGTCGCCCTGCAGGAGGCGGCGCAACTGCCTCTGTACCGGGAGACGATCACCGAAGCCCACGCCGCCGGGCTTCCTTTCGTGCCCGTGGTGGACGGGATCCACGCCGACCCCCGCTCGTGGCCGTTCCAGTCACCGTGAGCCCGGGTTTACCGTTTCGCCAGTGAAGACCCGGTTGCTCCCCGTCGTCGTCCTGGCAGTCATCGTCGCCGCATGCACCGGGAGTGTCGCCACGACCACGACTCCGACGACGGTGCCGCCGTCGGTGATCACGACCGAGCCCGACATCTGCCCGGAGACAAGATGTGTCCGTCTCCGGATCGACCCTGATGCGAGATGGAGCGACGGCGAGCCCGTGACGGCGGACGATTTCGTCCACACCCTCGACATGGCCCGCGCCGCCTCCTCGGCCGACCCCGCCTATCGGGCGGTGAGCCGTATCGACGTGATCGCCGATGACGAGGTCCTGATCGCCCTGTCGGATGTCAGTGCCCCCTTCCAACGTCTCTTCGAGGTGGTGCTCCCCGCCCACGACGACCGGGTGACCAGCGGTCCCCTCGACCACGACCTGCGTGGTGAGGGCTTCGACCTCGAGACGGTGGATGTCGACGGTGTTCGAGGGGTGATCCAGGCGTTCCGGCGCGGTGAGGCCGATCTCGGCTGGCTCCCGGATCCGCCGGGGTGGGCGATCGAGGAACTGGAGGCCCTGGAAGACGTGACCGTGACACTCGTCCCCGGCCCCGATTGGGAGATGATCACCTTCAACCAACAGAGCCCCCTGCTGGCCGAAGCCTGGCTGCGCCAGGCCGTTGCCCTGGCCATCGACCGTGAGACGCTGGCCGATCTCACGGTGCGGACGGTCGATCCGCCTGCATCCCTGCTCGACACCACCATGTGGGTGGATCGCCCGGGCATGGGTGACCCGTACCCCCACGCCCACGATCCTGATGCCGCGGTCCGTGCGCTCCTGGACAACGGTTGCGTCCGGGAGGGGGACGGGCCGTTCGTCTGCGACGACCATCCTCTCCGCTTCACCTGGATGACCACTGCCGGTGACGTCTGGCGGGAGACGATGGTGGAGCGGATGGCCAGCGATCTGGCCGATCTGGGGATCGAGGTCGATGTCCGTCTCATGTATCCCGCCGACATCTACCGCCGTGTCAACCTCGCCGGTGATGGATGGGACATCGTCTCCTTCGCCTGGACGGCCCAGGTCGACCCCACCGCAGCCGCGGAGCTGTACCGGTGCGACGGTGGCCTCAACTTCGCACGCCATTGCCCGGACGGTGTCGACGAGACCCTGGCGACCGCGATGGGGACGATCGACGACGACGAGCGCCGCCTGCTCCTCGAGGAGGTGGACCGGGCGTTCGTCGACCCCGCCGCGATCATCCCGCTCTTCGCACGCCCCGTGGCGTGGGTGTTCAAGGGTGAGGGCGCCGATCCGTCCCCCTTCGACGGGCCGTTCGACGTAGCCGCCAGGCTGGGTCGGGATGTTCGCCTCGCCCTGGTCGACCAACCGGGTGACCCGGCGACGCTCGGGGCGCTCGATCCCGTCGAGTCCTCACTGCGCCGTGCCCACTACCGGGGCGCATTCAGGGCCCTCCCCGGCGGCGGATACGCTCCCGACCTGGTGGTGGACTTCGAGGTGATCGACTGATGCCCGGCCCGCTCGAAGGAGTCAGGGTCGTCGAGTTGGCCGGGATCGGTCCGGCGCCATTCTGCGGGATGATCCTCGCCGACCTGGGAGCGGAGGTGGTGCGGGTCGACCGACCGGAGAGAGCCGGGACGCCGGACACCGACCCGCTGAATCGAGGCAAGAAGTCGATCGCGGCGGATCTCAAGAGCCCGGATGCCTCCGGGGTGGTCCTCCGCCTGGTCGAGATGTCCGACGTTCTCATCGAAGGGTTCCGGCCGGGAGTCGCCGAGAGGCTGGGTGTCGGCCCTGCGGAGTGCCATGCCCGCAACCCGCGGCTCGTCTACGGCCGGATGACCGGTTGGGGCCAGGACGGCCTGTTGGCGGAAACCGCCGGTCATGACATCGACTACATCGCCCTGTCCGGAGCGCTCGCATCGATCGGCCCGGCTTCCGACCCGGTCGTGCCGCTCAACCTCGTCGGAGACTTCGGCGGGGGAGGGATGCTTCTCGCCGTCGGTGTTCTCGCGGCTCTCACCGCGGCGCGCTCCGGGGCCCCCGGCCAGGTGGTGGACGCCGCGATGGTCGACGGCTCGGCGTTACTCATGGCATTCCACTGGGGGTTCCTCGCCAGGGGCGTCTGGTCGCCCCGTCGCGAGGACAACTTCCTCGACGGCGCCGCTCCCTGGTACACGGTCTACCGGACTGCCGACGGGAAGCACGTTGCCGTGGGTGCGATCGAGCCCCAGTTCTACGCCGAGTTGCTTCGGGTCCTCGGCCTGAAGGACGTGGATCTGCCCGATCAACACGATCGCTCCGGCTGGCCCGAGCTCCGCGACCGGTTCGGGGCCATATTCGCGACACGGACCCGCGACGAGTGGGAAGACGCCTTCCGTGGCGTCGACGCCTGTGTCGCTCCCGTTCTCGACATGACCGAGGCACCCGCCCACCCGCACAACCGGGCACGCGAGACCTTCATCGACATCGACGGTGTGATCCAACCGGCCCCGGCGCCGCGCTTTGGCGGCACGCCGACGGGCCGTCCCGATGCGCCGCCGGCCACGGGTCGCGACACCGACGAGGTGCTTTCCTGGCTGGGCTATACGGACGCCGAGATCGGTAAGCTCCGCAGTACCGGCGCTGTTGCCTGACCATTGGAGGATCAGTGACTGACCAGGCAGTCCTCACCGAGAGAGCCGAGATCGATTCCCTCGTCGAAGGGAAGACGATCCTCGACTTCATCGATCGCAATGCGGAGAAGTACGGCGACCAGCCGGCGATCCACTGGAAGAACACCGACGGCTGGGACCATCTGACCTGGTCGGAGTACCGGGAGCGGATCCATCAGGTGGCTGCCGGTCTGCAGACCCTCGGGGTCGGCGAGGGCGAGTTCGTCGCCATCCAGGCCTCCAACCGGCCCGAGCACGTCATGGCCGACTTCGGTGTCGTCCACACCGGTGGCACTCCCGTGACGATCTACTCGACTCTCGCCTCGTCGCAGGTCCAGTACATCGCGGACAACTGCAAGGTCACCGTCGCCATCCTCGAAGACCTCGAGTTCATGAAGCGGTGGGAGGAGATCAGGGCCGATTTGCCCAACCTGCGTTATGTCGTCCTGATGTCGGGTGCCGAGAACTACGACACACTGGACTGGGTCCTCAGCTGGGACGATCTCATGGTCCGGGGCGCCAACCGCCTCTCTTCCGACCCCAAGGCCGTGGAGCGTTCGGCATCCCAGGTCACCCCCGACAGCCTGGCCACTCTCATCTACACCTCCGGGACAACCGGGACCCCCAAGGGCGTGATGATCTCCCAGTACAACGTGGTCTGGACGCTGGAGTCGCTGCGCCGCGCCGCCAATCTGGAGATGGGCGCCCGCATGGTGTCCTACCTGCCGCTCGCCCACATCGCCGAGCGTCTCGCCACCCACTACCTGGGGACCTACCTGGCCGGTGAGGTCTGGTACTGCCCGAACCTGGGCAGCGTCCTCGAGTACATCCAGGAGGCTCGTCCCACCCTGTTCGTGGGCGTCCCCCGGGTCTACGAGAAGTTCGCCAGCCGTCTGCACGCCCGGTTCGAGGAGACCGAAGGCGTCAAGAAGAAGCTGCTCGACGCGGCACTTGCGGCCAACACCAGGCGCGTCGAAGCCGAGGAGAAGGGCGGGAAGGGCTCTGCCGTCGCCCGTCTGCTGGACAAGATCGTCCTCTCCAAGGTCCGCGACCAGCTGGGCATGGATCAGGTGAAGATCGCCATCACCTCGGCCGCACCGATCAGCCCCGACCTGGTCAAGTTCTTCATGTCTCTCGGCATCCCGCTCTACGAGATCTACGGGATGTCCGAGAACACCGGCCCCGCCACGAGCGGCCTGCCCGGTGCCTTCAAGATCGGGTCGGTCGGACGCCCGCTCCCGGGTGTCGAGGTGAAGACGATGGAGGACGGCGAGCTCGCCATCCGCGGCGGGATCGTCGCCAAGGGCTACTACAAGCTGCCCGAGGCGTCGAAGGACACCTTCGGCGACGACGGCTGGCTGTACTCCGGCGACCTGGCCCGGATCGACGATGACGGATACGTCTGGATCGTCGGGCGGAAGAAGGAGATCATCATCACGGCCGCCGGCAAGAACGTGGCGCCGGCACACCTGGAGACCACGCTGGGCAACCATCCACTGATCGCCAAGGCGGCGATGATCGGCGACGGGCGCAAGTTCCTCACGATGCTCATCGCCATCGACGCCGAGGAGGCTCCGGCATGGGCCGAGGCCAACGGCATCGAGTACACGGACCTGGAGAGCTTCTCCAGGCACCCGAAGGTCAAGGAGGAGATCGAGGCGGCGATCGAGGCTGCCAACGCCACCGTCTCCCGGGCCGAGCAGATCAAGAAGTGGTACATCACTCCGGACGAGTGGGGGCCGGAATCCGGCGAGCTGACTCCGTCGCTCAAGCTGCGTCGCAACGTGGTGATGGAGAAGTACGCCAACGAGATCGACGCCATGTACGCGGGCGTCTGACCTTTCTGGAGGTAGGGAATGTCTGACATCACCTTCGATGGCCGCGTGGCCATCGTCACCGGCGCGGGCGGCGGTCTGGGCCGCACGTACGCGCTGGAACTGGCCCGACGCGGTGCTCGTGTCGTGGTCAACGACCTCGGCGGGTCCGTGGACGGGGTCGGCTCCTCCGAGTCGGCAGCGGCCAAGGTCGTGGCCGAGATCGAGGAGGCCGGGGGAGAGGCCATCGCCAATTACGACTCGGTGTCCACCGAGGAGGGCGGGAAGTCCATCGTCCAGGCGGCCATGGACGCGTTCGGCCAGGTCGACATCGTGGTCAACAACGCAGGCATCCTCCGGGACAAGTCGTTCTCGAAGATGACCATGGAGGAGGTCGAGGCCGTCCTCGACGTCCACCTCAAGGGCGCCTTCCACGTCTCGCTCCCGGCGTTCCAGGTGATGCGGGAGAACAACTACGGGCGCTTCGTCTTCACCAGCTCGGCGTCGGGTCTCTTCGGCAACTTCGGCCAGTCCAACTATGGCGCCGCAAAGGCCGGGCTGGTCGGTCTGAGCAACGTCCTCGCCATCGAAGGCGCCAAGTACGGGATCCTCTCCAACGCCATCGCACCGATCGCGCGGACGCGCATGACCGAGGACCTGTTGGGCCCTCTGGCCGAGCACGTCGAGCCGGAGCTGGTCACGCCTCTGGTCGTCTACCTCTGCTCGGAGGCCAACCAGTTCACCCACCAGATCTTCACCGCCGGTGGCGGCCGCTACGCGCGGGTGTTCATCGGCACCAACCCGGGCTGGTTCGCAGGAAAGGGCGTCGTGCCCAGCGTCGAGGACATCGCCGCCAACATGGATGCGATCCGGGACATCTCGGACTACATCATCCCGGAGAGCAACACCGACGAGATCATCCTGCTCGGCCAGAAACTGGCCGAATAGGGCTCACTTCGTTCGCCGTACTGCGTACTTGGTACTGAGTACCGAGTCCTCTCCAAATACCAGGTACCCAGTACCGGGTACGGGGCGAAGCCCCTAGGCCCTGATCTCCACCGGGGTGCCCAGCGGCACCAGCTCGTTGAGCCGCAACGCCACGTCGTTGGGGACGCGCACACAGCCAAGGGAGGCTGCGCTCCCGATCGTGTCGGGCCGGTTGGTCCCGTGGATGCCGATGATCCCGTCGCCCCCGTTGAACTCGGTGATCGTGTTCGATCGCGCCGAGAGACCGAGGGCCGCCGGGCCCCACGGGCCCGAGCTGCGGGCGATCTTGACGTTGTCGGTGACGAAGTAGTGCCCCGGAGGGGTGGGGCTGCGTGAGTTGCCGATTGCCACGGGGGTGCGCAACACCTCCTCGCCGCGGACGTAGTACACGAGCTCCCGGTCACTCAGATCGACCACGATGCGACTGTCGACCACATAAAGGGCCACCTCCTCGACCGGGACCCACCCGGTCGATCCGTTGGGGCGGATGGGCAGCATGACCTCGACCCACCCGTCCACCGGAGGTCCGGTCGTCGTCAGCACCGTGGTGGTGCCCAGGATCGTGCTGGTCGGCATCAGCCTCTCGGGCTCGGGGGCGCCGGGTCGGGCGTACACGGGGATCGGCTCCTCGCCGAGGATCGCCACCAGTGTCCCCTCGAGCTCATGGGTCGCTTCGAAGCCCCGATAGGGAGGGATCTGCGGGCCGGGTCGGGTCGTGGTGGTGGTCGGGCCGATCGTCGTCGTGACGTCCGGTGCCGGCTGGGTGGTGGCTGCCCCGGCGTCGGCGCAGGCGACGACGGCCAGCGCCAGGATGATCAGGGGAAGACGACGGCCCCGCATTCCTTTGATGGTATCGACGGTCCGGCCCGGAGCCGGGGAGGGCGATGCGGGGTTACGCTCGGCGATCGTGGCCGAGATCCTCGTCACCCGGGCGCTCCCCGAGGACCTGATCGCCCCGCTCCATGAGGTGGGGGATGTCGAGGTGTGGGCGGGTGACGAGCCGATGCCGCGGCACCGGATCCTCGAGGCCGTGACCGGTGTCAGGGGGCTCCTCTGCATGCTCACCGACCGGATCGATGCGGTCCTCCTCGATGCCGCGCCGCGTCTCGAGGTGGTGTCCCAGATGGCGGTCGGGGTTGACAACATCGACGTCGCCGGGTGCCGGAGACGATCGATCCGTGTGGGTCACACGCCGGGTGTGCTCACCGAGACGGTCGCTGACACCGCCTTCGCCCTCCTCGGAGCGGTGGTGCGCAGGCTGCCGGAGGGGGAGCGGGCCGTTCGCGAAGGGTCCTGGGGCCCCTGGTCGCCGTTCTGGATGACGGGTGGCGATCTCCACGGCATGACCCTGGGAATCGTCGGCATGGGTAGGGTCGGAGCCGCGGTGGCCAGGAGAGCCACGGGCTTCGGGATGGAGATCCTCTACACCTCCCGAACCAGCACCGGGCCGGGCCGCCGTGTCGAGCTCGACGAGTTGCTCGGTACGGCCGACGCCGTGATGTTGTGCGTCAGCCTCACCGACGAGACCCGTGGTCTCGTGGGGCGACGGGAGCTGTCCCTGATGCGATCCGACGCATATCTGGTCAACGTCGCACGGGGCGAGGTGGTGGACACCGACGCCCTGGTGGACGCCCTCGCCCGGGGTGAGATCGCAGGTGCCGGTTTGGACGTGACCGACCCGGAGCCACTCACGCCCGACCACCCGCTGCTCGGCTTCCCCAATTGCCTCGTGACACCACACATCGCCAGCGCCTCGGTGCCCACCCGGAGAGCGATGGCCGGGCTCGCCGTCAGGAACCTCGTCGCCGGACTGCGGGGTGAGGAGATGCCCGCAGAGCTGTCCCGGGGATGAGCAGTCTCCCGGCGGCATTACTCTGGCGAGCCTGAATCCGTCCAGGGAGGAAGCATCACCAACGCCAATCTGCCAGGTGCGAGGTCGGTGACGGAGAATCCGGAGCAGGAGCTGCTCCGGGAGCTCGCGTTGCAGAACCCGAGGGTCACGCTCACCGAGTTCGGGAACCTCAACTACCGGGCCGAGGTCACGTCCCGGCTCGGCCGGTCGACGTTCTTCGTCTCAGATGAGGAGATCCACCAGAACCGGATCTCGAGGGCCGAGGCCGACGAGTGGGCCGCCCGGCAGGACGCCTACATCGCCGATCGGGACATGCTCCTGGTGGAGGGATACATCGGGCCCGACCCGGACTTCCGGACGGGTTGCCGCCTCTACATCGAGCGGGACCAGCCGAACATCGCCGGGATGCAGACCCACCTCTATTTCCCCAAGGACGAAGCGTGGGAGCCCGAGTTCACGGTGATCTACACGCCGGGTCTCGCGGCTCCGGGCAAGCCCGACGGTCGGCTGATCATCATCGACCTGGAGAATTGGACGACGCGTGTCTTCGGCTCCGACTACTTCGGGGAGTCGAAGATGGGCGGTCTCCGCATGTGGAACCGCCTCGTTTACGACCGTGGCGGTCTCGCCCTCCACGCCGGGCTCAAGACGTTCCCCGCGGAGTCGACCCGGAGCGGCGAGGAGGAGTCGATGCTGATCATCGGTCTCTCCGGCACCGGCAAGACGACCACGACGTTCCGCCAGCAGTTGGGATCGCTCCCCGTCCAGGACGACTTCGTCGCCCTGATGCCCGGCGGGACGGTCCACACCACAGAGGCGGGTTGCTTCGCCAAGACGTTCGGCCTGGACCCGGACGACGAGCCCACGATCTACGGGGGAACGACCCGCCCGGACGCCTGGCTCGAGAACGTGTCGGTGGACGAGAACGGCAAGGTCGACTTCTTCGACACGTCGTACACGGCCAACGGGCGCTGCACCTTCCCGCTCGCCAACATCCGGCACCGGGACCCTCGTGCGGTGCCCCCGGCCCGCTATCTCCTCATCCTCAACCGGTCCGATCATGTGATCCCGGCGGTGTCCCGCCTCGATCGGGATCAGATCGCCGCCTACTTCATGCTGGGCGAGACCAAGGGGACCTCGGCCGGCGGTGCGGCCGAGGCGGGCAAGAGCCTGCGGGTCCCCGGCACCAACCCCTTCTTCTTCAACGACGACGCCATGCAGGGCAACCGGCTCCTCGAGCTCCTCGAGACCATCCCGGACCTGGAGGCATTCGTCCTCAACACAGGCCGCATCGGCGGGGAAGGGGAGGGTTCGAAGAAGGTGACCATCCCCGATTCGTCGGCGATCGTGCAGGGGATCGTGGAGGGGACGATCGAGTGGGAGACCGACCCCGACTTCGGATACCAGGTGGCCACCTCGGTCCCGGGCATCGACGACACGGAGTTGCTCCAGCCCCGTCGCTTCTACCAGCGGACGGGCCGGTCTGCCGAGTACGAGTCGATCGTGGAGCGTCTCAAGAAGGAGCGGGCCGAGTACCTCGCCGCCTATCAGGCGCTGCACCCGGAGATCGGTGCCGGGCTCGCTCCCTGATCAGATCCCGGGAAACACCGCCAGCAGGGTCCCGCTCTCGACGGTGAGGTCCACCACGGGGCTCTCCATGATGTTCGACACGCCGAGCGAGCTTCCGGGCAGCAGGATGCTGCCCCGGAGGTTCCAATGAAGGCCCCTGGTGGTCACACCCGTGGCCGGACCGCCCATGGCGAGCAGGGTGAGGGTGGCACCAACGTCCCCGTGGAGACGGCGTGGCCCACGGACCACATGGGCCCGGCCCCGGCCCGACAACCAGTCGATCTCGTCGACATCGGTCCATCGGGTCGAGCAGATCACCCCGGCCACTGCGAGCTCGTGATCGAGCCGGCCGCCCGACCCTCCGATCACCACGATCCGCTGCGGGTCCCTGCCGGCTGCAGCCTCCATGGCGAGCTCGAGATCGGTGGCGTCCTTCTCGGGTGGATGGCTCTGCACCTCGATGTCGTCGTCGGGTTTGGAGTCCCAGGAGTCCAGATCCCCGACCAGCAGGTCGACCCGCCAGCCCATGTCACGGGCCAGGGCATGCCCACCGTTGGCCGCGATCACGAGGTCCGCTTCGGGGATGTCGCCCGCAACCTGGCGGGGGAGGGGGTCGCCGGCTGCGAATACGAGGATCGTGTCCATAATGACAAAATCGTCTTACGCGCACCGACGCGGGTAAGACCTAACCTTCAAGTTGAGGTTGAGGGCCGGAATGGCCTGGTGGAGACTGGTCAAATCGATCGTCATGGTAAGCGCACGGACCCCGCATGCTGCGGCGTGTCGTCGTCTGGAATACACGTGACCGCCCGCTAGGCTCTGATCGATGGCTCAGATGCAGGTACTCACGATCACTCCGGATGCGCTGGACATGATCATCAAGCTCCGCGACCAGGAGCCGGGCGAGGAAGAGTTCGCCCTCTCCATCGAGGTCGCCGGGGTGCGGGGTCTCCAGTACGCCTACGACCTCGCTTTCGTCCCGCTGTCGGATCAGGGTGAGGACTGGCTCCTGGAGCGTCACGGCGATCTGTCGGTGATCTTCCCGGCCCGTGACGTCGAGAAGCTCGATGGCGCCACCCTGGAGCTCACCGACTCCGGGCTCGCCATGAACAACCCGAACACACCGTCGTCCCCGTTCCAGGGCGCGGTCGACGTTCCCGGGACCCTCGACGGCCCTCTCGCCGAGCGGGTGGCGTCGTTCCTCCAGAACTCGATCAACCCTGCGATCGCCGCCCACGGCGGTGCCACGGAGTTGGTTTCGATCGATGGAACCACCGCCTATCTCCGATTGATGGGCGGTTGCCAGGGTTGCGGCCTCGCCGCGGTGACCTTGCGCCAGGGCATCGAGCAGGCCCTGCTCGATGCGTTCCAGGACGAGATCACGGGTGTCGTCGACGTCACCGACCACGCCTCGGGCACCAACCCCTACTACGACGCGGCCCACGCCCACTGACCCGGCCGATTCTCTGGGCGGACGGGCTCCGCATCGTCATGAGGTTCTCTTGAAGCTGAGCAGACAGGACCTCGAGGCGTTCCGGGGCCGCACCGTCCCCGACCTGGCCGGTCCGGGCACGCGTCTCCTCTTCGTCGGGATCAACCCCGGTCTGATGACGGCGGCCCGTCAGACCCACTTCTGTCATCCCTCCAATCGCTTCTACCCGGCCCTGCGACGCGCCGGGCTGATCGATTGGGACCTGGACGCCTCGACCGGCCTCACCGACGAGCAGCGATCGGACCTGATCTCAGCCGGCATCGGGATCACCAACCTGGTGCCTCACGCCACCGCCCGGGCTTCGGAAGTCGCCAATCACGAACTGACGGAGGGAGCGGGCCGGCTCACGGAGACGGTGGTCCGACTGGCCCCGAAGGTGGTGGCGATCCTGGGCGTGACCGCCTATCGAACTGCCTTCGGCCGCCCGGAGGCGGTCATCGGACGTCAGCCGACCGACCTGGCCGGCGCCGAGCTGTGGGTGGTCCCCAACCCGAGCGGTCTAAACGCCCACGTCACCCTGGACGACATGGCGGGCTGGATGAACACCCTGGCGGCCGCCGCCGGGATCGGGACGCCTAGCTGAGCCAGCCGTCGAGATAACCGGGGACTTCGGTCCCCGGGGGGAGTCCCGGATCGGGCTCCGGCTCGCCGGCGACCAATCGCAGGGGGACGACTCCGGCCCAAACGCCGAGAGCGAGGTCCTCCGGTTCGTCGCCGACACCCCAGTTGCGGATCTTGGCCGACGCCTCGTCGATGTCGACGGCCACGATCGCGGTCTGGAGGTCCTCGGTGCGGTTGGGCTGTCGCGCGTCTTCCCAACGCCCCGGGAGGATGTGGTCGCTGATCGCCCGGAGGGCCCGGTCACGCTCTTCGGGGTCGGTGACCTGTCGGGTACGCCCGAACACGACGGCCGAGCGGTAGTTCATCGAGCTGTTGAACAGCGATCGCGCCAGGACCAACCCGTCGACGATCGTGGCGGTGACACACACCTCGGCTCCCGTTCGCATCGTCCGCAGGTTCCCCGACGCCACCGAGCCATGCAGGTAGATGGTGTCGTCGATGCGACCGAACAGCGTGGGGACCACGAGCGGCCCGTCCTCCCGGGAAATGCCCACGTGGCAGATCAGGGCGGCGTCGAGGATGGCGTGGATGGTCTCCCGGTCGTAGTGGGCCCGTTCGGGGAGACGGCGCACCCGGGCGCGGGGCGAGACCCCATCCGGCCTGCTCACGTCCGCTCCACGAAGAGCGTCTGGCTCGACTGGCCGATCTTGTGATCTCGGTCCCAGAGCCAGGCATGGGTCAGGCCCCGACCGCGGTGGTGATACAGCGAGTCGGCGGAGATCGCCACCCACTCGCCTTCGGGGGGCCGGGTGATCGCCACCGTCAGGTCGCTGTTCATGTACACCCAGTCGTCGTCCAACTTGTGGGAGATCCCGTTGGCGAAGTCACCCGTGAGCGCGGCCCTCTGGGCCGGTGTCACCGGGCGTCCCGCCACGACCGGCACGGCCAGTCGGGTCCAGATGGTCGCCGGGCCCTTTTCGTCGAGACCACCCTGGACCGCCCGGAACTCCAGCGCGTGACTGTGGAACATCACCCTGCCGTCACCGCGGGAGAAGCCGACCGCCGGGCATTCCTCGGGCGGGGGGAAGGCGGTGGGGTCGGGAAGGGCGTCCTCCGGGACGACGCGGTCGGCCACCCGGAGTCGCTGCACGAGACCGAGCGTGAGCACGGTGCCCCCGGTGTCGATGAGCTTGGCTTCGACGGTCTGGATCCTCTTGCCCTCGCGCACGATCCGGGTCTCGATCCGGAGGGTCGTCAGCGGCACCACCCGGAAGAGCTCGAGTGTCACCCGGGCGATTTCCATTGGTGTCAACGTCGGCACGGTCGCCTCGACGTGACCGGTGATGAGAGCGGCCACCGCCCCGCCGTGCTGACCCTGCTCGTACCAACCGGCGTTGGCGAGCTCGGTCGACTCGTACGTGTTCGGGTCGTCAGTGGGCAGGTAGACGCCGGGAGCGGTCATGTGCTGACGGTAGTGCCGGTCGTGACGCGCACCCGCCGGTGTTTAGCATTGCCTGCCGTGACCGGTGAAGTCTCCACAACAGCAGAGGCGGCGCCCCGGACGGCGAGCCGTATCGGGCCCAGCCTGATCGTTGCTTCGGTGTTGGGGTCGACCCTCGGGATCGTCATCGCCCAGTTCGTCGACAACCTGGGTATCGGCCTGCTCGCAGAGATCCTCGGAGGTGACGCCACCATGTTCAACAACCGGGTGGTGTTCGAGGGAGCGCGGGACATCGCATGGGCGGGCGGCTTCGCCCTCTGTCTCATCCTCGGGGTGCTCTGCCTGTTCGCCTATCCGACCCAGCGCGGGTACGGCGTGTCCCGTCTCACCTTCTTGTGGACGATCGTCCATCTGCTGCGCCAGGCGCTGACCCAGGCGATGTTCCTTCCATTCGATGCCGATGCCCCTCTGGCGAAGGCATATGCCTCCCTCGACACACCCGCGGGTCTCGACATGGTCGTGGCGGCCGGTGGCGCCGTCGGTCTGCTCCTCGTGGCCCTCTCGTCGGCGGCCGCGTTCCTGGCGTTCACGCCCCATCGCCGCCTGGTCGACACGGCCCGCCGGCGTCTCAGCCTGGCGTTTTGGATCTGCCTCATCCCTGTGGCCGTCTCGGTCTTCCTCGCCATCCCCTTCTTCCTCCCCGATGCCGACTCGAACGTGGTCCCGTCACTGCCTCTGGCCGCGCTGATGTTCTTCATCACCCTCGCCGCCGCTCCCGGGACCAGCACGGTGACCGGGCCGGAGGATGAGGTGGAGACCCCGTGGCCGTACGGCCTGGGGGTCTTCCTTGTCGTCATCCTGATCGTCCACCTGTTCGTGCTGCGTGGCGGGGTGTCCGTCGATCCCCGCATGTGGGGATGACCCGGGCAACGGTCATCACCGTCTCCGACGGCGTCTCCGCCGGAGTTCGCGAGGATCTGTCGGGCGATGCCCTCGAGGGGATGCTCACCGATGCAGGCTTCATCGTGGGGCGCCTCGTCGTCCCCGACGTGCAGGACCGGATAGCCGACGCCATCCGCTCGGCGGCCGGCTCGTCGGCGCTGGTCCTCACCACCGGTGGCACCGGGTTCGGTCCCCGGGACGTCACACCCGAGGCAACCGCGTCGGTGATCGAACGGGAGGCAGGCGGTCTCGTCCATCTCATGCTGGCGCGAGGTCTGGAATCGACCCCCATGGCCGCGCTGTCCCGGGCCAGAGCGGGCTCCGTCGGGTCGGCGCTCGTCGTCAATCTCCCCGGGTCACCCCGAGGCGCCACCGAGAGCCTCGGCGCCATCATGGACCTGATGCCCCATGTGCTCGACCTGCTCGCCGGTCACACCGAGCACCATTCGGGGGAACCCCGGTCCGGGGGCTAGGCTCGCCGGGCATCATGAAGATCAGCCAGGAGTTCGTCGTTGCCCGCGACCCGGACACGGTCTGGGCCTACTTCCAGGACATCCCCTCGGTGGCCCGCTGCCTCCCCGGCGCCGAGTTGACCGGCCAGAACGACGACGGGTCGTTCGAGGGCAAGCTCTCCGCCAAGCTCGGGCCGATGACCGCCGCCTTCGAGGGCACCGCCACCGTCACCCCCGACCCGGGCACCAGGTCGGCTCGCATCGAGGGGAAGGGCGTCGACCGAAAGGGCGGGTCCCGCGGGCAGGTCGTCGTGGATTACCGGCTCGAAGCCGACGGAGCCGGCACCAAGGTGACGGTTGACGCCGATGTCACCCTCTCCGGCCCCGCAGCTCAGTTCGGTCGCACCGGGCTCATCAACGAGATGTCACGCCGCCTCATCGCCGACTTCGTGGAGTGTCTCGAGGCTTCTCTGGCTGCCGCGACACCCGAGGAAGCGGCCGCGGTCCGGGCACCCGAGGTGCGTGGATTCGGGCTGTTCTTTTCGGCCCTCTGGGCCTGGATAAAGAAGCTCTTCAGGAAGGCCTAGCCCCATGCGGTCCCGATCCCTCGCGCTCGTCGCCGTGCTCATCCTGGTGGCGTGCGGCGGCGGCGAGGATGAGCCGAGAGCCATCTCCGGTGAGGCCGTCACCGTGAAGATGCTGGACACCAGCTTCGAGTTCGACCAGATCACGATCCCCGTCGGCGGCTCGGTCACCTTTGTCGGCACCTCGAACGCCATCCCGCACAACGCCGTCGCCGCAGACGGCTCGTGGTCCACCGAGACGGTCTTCGGGAGCCTGGAGCAGTACGACGGGGACGAGGCGACGCTCACCTTCGACGAGCCGGGGGAGTACGTCTTCTACTGCACCTTCCACGGCAACCCCCGGGGTGGGGGCATGGCCGGAACCCTCATCGTCGAGGGTTAGCCCAGCTCCACCTCCGTGGCGACACCCGCCCGGATGCGCCATCCGGTGATCCTCGGAGCGGCGCCGAGACCCACCACCAGATAGAACCACCCGGGGTCCAGCGCTTTGGCGATGTCCGTGTCGGACGGCGCCGCCCCGCCCCGGGGGTGGGAGTGGTACGAGCCCGCCAGTGACCAGCCGCGGCTCTCGGCATGTGTCAGCGCGCGGTAGTGATCGGGAGGCGGGACCACGAACGAGTCCTCCGGGCTCGGCGAGTCGTTCGGCGTGGGGTACACCGCCACCACCTCACCCTCGTGAACCGCGATGAGGCCGCATGCCTCTTCCGGCGCGCTGGCCAGACAGTGATCGAGGATCGTCTCCCTGGCGTGGGGAGGCAGTTTCAGGATCTCAGGCAACCGGGCGGCAGGTCTCGTCGTAGTCGACCAGTCGGGGCGGCCGGTCCGGGTCGCTGCAGGCGGGACAGTCCGGGTCGCGCCGGATCGGGAGTGCCGTGAAGTCCTGCTCGAGGGCGTCGAAGACGAGCAGACGGCCGGTCAGGGTGCGCCCCAGGCCGAGGAGATGCTTTATGGCCTCGGTTGCCTGGATGGATCCGATCACACCCGGGAGGACCCCGAAGACCCCGGCCACGGCACAGGATGGGGCGATCTCCGGAGGTGGCGGGAGACGGTGCAGACAGCGATAGCAGGGCCCCTGGTAGGGGTCGAACACCGTGACCTGCCCCTCGAAACGGAAGATCGAGCCGTGCACCACCGGAATCCCGAGATGGAGGCTGGCGTCGTTGACCAGATAGCGGGTCGGGAAGTTGTCGCCCCCATCCACCACCAGGTCGTAGGCGCTCATGATGTCGAGGACGTTCGACGAGTCGAGCCGGGCGGCGTGGGTCTCCACCTTCACGTCGGGGTTGAGGGACGTGATCGCCTCACGGGCGGAGTCGACCTTGGCCATCCCGATGCGGTCGAGCGTGTGCAGGACCTGGCGCTGGAGGTTGGACGGGTCGACCGTGTCGTCGTCGACGATGCCGATGGTGCCGACACCGGCCGCGGCCAGATACAGGGCAGCCGGGGAGCCGAGGCCACCGGCCCCGATCAGGAGCACCCTGGACCCGAGGAGGCGTCGTTGCCCGGCCTCTCCGACCTCGGGCAGACGGATGTGACGCGAGTAGCGCTGCAGTTGCTCGTGGGTGAGGTCGCCGCCCCCATCCCACGGCAGGCCGAGACTCCTCCAGGCGACGACGCCTCCACGCATCGACGAGGCCCGGTAGCCCATGCGGTTGAGGATCTCGGCGGCGAAGAGGGATCGATGGCCGGTGGCGCAGTACGCGACCACGGTCGCCCCGGCAGGCACCTTGCCCCCGATGGAGCCCTGGAGCTCACCCAGGGGGATCAGCAGGGCCCCCGGGATGACCCCGTTGGCGTGCTCCGCCGGCTCGCGCACGTCGACCAGGACGACCTCTTCGAGCCGGGGCATCACCTGCCCGGGGTCGACCTCGTCGATGTGGTGGCCCAGGCCGAAGATCTCGAACGGGCCGGACATCAGTGGGCGAAGGCCGGGTCCGGTGCGTCGGGGTCGATGTCGTAGCGGTCGAACGCGTCCTTGACGGCGGTGGACTCGACCAGACCTTCCTTGGCCATCAGCGAGAGCGTGGCGGAGACGACATGCCCGGTGTCCACCTCGAAGAACCGGCGGAGCGCCTCGCGGGAGTCCGACCTGCCGAACCCGTCGGTCCCGAGGGCGGTGTAGGGCCCGGGGATCCACCGGGCGACCTGGTCCGGGACCATCTTCATGAAGTCCGACACGGCGATGGTGGGGATCTGGTGCTCGGACAGGAGACGTGTCACGAGCGGCACCTTCGGCTCCTCGTTGGGATGGAGGAGGTTCCAGCGCTCCACGGCCAGGGCTTCCTCCCGCAGGGCCTTGTAGGAGGTGGCGGACCACAACTCGGCGGAGATGCCGTAGTGCTCGGCGAGCTCGACGGCGGCCTGTCGTGCGGCGGTGTGGGCCGTGCCCGAGAAGAGGATTCGGACCTTGGGATCTCCGTCCTCGGCCGCGGCGAAGCGATAGAGGCCGTCGAGGATGCCCTGGTCCACGCCCTCCGGCTTGGGCGGCTGCACGTAGTTCTCGTTGTAGGCGGTCAGGTAATAGAACTCGTCGATGGGGTCGGGGCCGTACATGCGTCGGATCCCGTGCTCGATGATCGTGCCCAACTCGTAGGCGAACGCCGGGTCGTACGCCCGGCAGACCGGCACTGTCGAAGCGAGGACCAGGCTGTGGCCATCCTGGTGCTGGAGCCCCTCACCCTGCAGGGTGGTGCGACCGGCCGTCCCGCCGATCATGAAACCGCGGGCGCGGGCGTCGGCGGCAGCCCAGATCAGGTCGCCGACCCGCTGGAACCCGAACATCGAGTAGAAGATGAAGAACGGGACCGTGGGTACGCCACGGGTGGCGTACGAAGTCGCGGCTGCCGTCCACGAAGCCATCGAGCCCGCCTCGGTGATGCCTTCCTCGAGGATCTGACCGTCCTTGGCCTCGCTGTAGGACAACAGCATCGCCGCGTCGACCGGCTCGTAGAGCTGGCCGGAGGGGACGTAGATCTTCAACTCCCGGAACAGCGAGTCCATGCCGAAAGTGCGGGCCTCGTCGGGGACGATGGGCACCACGTGCTTGCCGAACTCGGGCTCACGGCTCAGGTTGCGGAGCAGACGGACGAACGCCGAAGTGGTGGACGCCTCCACCTTGCCCGACCCGGCGTACACCTCGGAGTAGGTCTCGGCGGCCGGGAGCGGGAGCGGGTCGTGATCGACCACCCGCTTGGGCAGCGAGCCGCCGAGGGCGCGGCGCCGCTCCATCAGGTACTCGTACTCGGGTGATCCCGGCTCGGGCCGGTAGTAGGGCGGGGTCTTGTCGCCCTCGAGGGCCTCGGCGGGGATCTCGTCGTCCAGATGCAGCCGCTCGCGGAGGTGGAGCAACTGCTGGTTGGTCATTTCCTTGATCTGGTGGGTGGCGTTGCGCCCCTCCACGTCGGGCCCGAGTGTCCAGCCCTTGATCGTCTTGGCGAGGATGACCGTCGGCTTCCCGTTCTTGAGCTCGGTGGCCACCTTGTAGGCGGCGTAGATCTTGAGGTAGTCCAGGCCACCCCGGCGGAGCGCCCAGATCTCCTCATCGGTCCAGTCCTCCACGAGCTTCAGGGCTCGCGGGTCCTTCCCGAAGAAGTGCTCCCTCACGTAGGCGCCGTCCTCGGCCTTGTATCGCTGGTACTCGCCGTCGACGGTGGTGTTCATCACGTTGACGAGGGCGCCCTCGGTGTCCTTGGCCAGGAGGTCGTCCCAGCCGGAGCCCCAGATCACCTTGATGACGTTCCACCCGTGACCGCGGAAGACGGCCTCGAGCTCGGTGATGATCTGGCTGTTGCCGCGGACCGGGCCGTCGAGTCTCTGCAGGTTGCAGTTGACGACCCAGATCAGGTTGTCGAGACCTTCCCGCGCAGCCAGCGACAGACCGCCGAAGGTCTCGGGCTCGTCTACCTCGCCGTCGCCGACGAAGCACCAGACGTTGGAATCAGAGGTGTCGTCCAGGCCGCGGTTGTGGAGATAGCGGTTGAAGCGGGCGTGATAGACGGAGTTGATGGGCCCCAGACCCATGGAGACCGTGGGGAACTCCCAGAACTCGGGCATGAGACGGGGATGCGGGTAGGAGGAGAGGCCACCGCTCACCTCCTGTCGGAACAGGTCGAGGTCCTCCTCGTCGAGCCGGCGCTCCAGGAAGGCCCGGGCGTAGAAGCCGGGGGCGGCGTGACCCTGGAAGTAGACGTGGTCGCCGCCACCGGGTGCGCCGCGTCCCCGGAAGAAGTGGTTGAAGCCGACCTCGTAGAGGGTGGCGGACGAGGCGAAGGTCGAGAGATGGCCCCCGATCCCCTTGATGTCGTGGTTGGCCTTGGTGACCATCACCGCGGCGTTCCATCGGATGTACCGGCGGATGCGGCGCTCGATGTCGCCGTCACCCGGGAACTCGGGTTGGTCCTCCAGGGGGATGGTGTTGACGTACGGGGTCGTGACGGGGCCGGGTACTCCGAGGCCGGCGCGCTGCGCCCGCTCCAGCAGCTTGGCGAGTAGGTAGCGGGCCCGGGTGGGCCCGACGTGCTCGATGACCTCGTCGAGCGACTCCTGCCACTCCTGAGTCTCGACTGGGTCGACGTCGGGAAGCTGGTTTATGAACTCGACGCCGATCGTTTCGCGAAGATCGCTCGGCATGAGGCCAGGCTAGTTCACGGCGGGTGTCACCGAACGGGCCGGAGGTCCTGTGATCGGAGCCACGGGATGACGATCTCCAGGAAACGGGGACCGGCGTCCAACTGGGGGACGTGCCCGGTGTCCTCCATCATCACCAGCTCCCAATCGGACCGGAGACGGCACACCCATTCCACCGCGGGTGGTGGCACGAGGTTGTCGGACTCGCCCTGAACCACCAGGGTCGGCGCCTGCACCCGACGTACAGCCTCGACAAGGCGGGCGGGCCGCGCCCAGAGCGCCGCGATCGATCGTGAAGCCGAGGTCACGGCCCGGCGGGCCCACGGCAGGCCACGTCGTCTCTCCGCCAGCTCGACGAGGGACTCGATGACGGGCATCGGGACCCTTCCGGCCTTGTGGGCGATCCAGTCGAGGGTCAGAGTCACCCGCTCACGGGGCGGGAGCCGGTAGAGCCACGCATCCAGTGCCTCCCCCGTCACGGGTGCCGCCTGGAGGGCGAGCCGGATGGCGGTGGGGCGGTGGACGGCCGGGAGATCACGGAGGCGGGGCGGGAAGGCGGGTGCGACGAGCACCATCGCCGACACCAGGTCGGGCCTTTCCGCGGCCGCGAAGGTGGAGATGAGCCCGCCCATCGAATTTCCGAAGAGCACGGCCTTCATGCCCGTCTCCTCCGTGATCTCTTCGAGGAAGGCCACCACCGACCCGGTCATCCCGCGCAGCCCGGGAATCTTGGTGGGCGGCGAGTATCCGAAGCGCGGCAGGTCGATGGCCAGGACCCGGCCGAGCTCGGAGAGGGCCGGCGCCACGGCGTCCCAATCGTGCGCCGAGCCACCGAGACCATGGATCAGGACGATGGGCGCGCCCTCCCCTCCATGGTCCACGCGATGCAGACGCGTGGCGTCGAACTCGACGTAGCGGCCCATAACTCCGAGAGTACCGGGGCGTCTTCCGTATCCTGACCCGCCGGGAAGCGAGGTGATCACGTGAGTCAAGTGTTGGCCGTCGACGGCCTCCGGAAGAGTTTCGGCGACCTGGTGGCAGTGGATGGTGTCGGTTTCCATGTCGAGTCGGGGGAGACCTACGGGCTTCTCGGTCCCAACGGTGCCGGTAAGACCACCACCATCTCGATGATCGCCGGGCTCCTCGCCCCCGACGCGGGCAAGGTGGTCGTGGCCGGCGAGGAGATCTCGGTCCGCTCCACCCGCGGGCGGAACCGGATCGGGTTCGTGCCCCAGGACCTGGCGATCTACCCGGACCTGACCTGTCGCGAGAACCTGGTCTTCTTCGGCAGGCTGTACGGCCTGGGCGGCGACCTTCTCAAGAGCCGGGTCGACGAGGTGCTGGAGGTGATCGGGCTCACCGATCGCGCCGACGACCTGACCAAGGAGTTCTCGGGAGGAATGAAGCGTCGGCTCAACATCGGGATCGGCCTGCTCCACGAGCCCACCCTGCTGATCCTCGACGAGCCGACCGTCGGCGTGGACCCGCAGTCACGGAACGCCATCCTCACTTCGGTGGAGAATCTCTCCTCTGCAGGCATGGCGGTGCTGTACACGACCCACTACATGGAGGAGGCCGAGCGTCTCTGCGATCGGGTGGGGATCATCGACGAAGGAACCATCAAGGCGGAGGGGACGAGACGGAGTCTCGTGGCCATGATCGGCGAGAAGGACCGCATCGTGCTGAGCGGAGACGTCGAGCCGGCGGCCGACGAGCTCCGGAAGATGGACGGTGTCGTCGACGTCTACCCGGGCGATCACCGCCTCGACGTGATGGTCACCCAGGCCTCTTCGATCCTGCCCGCGCTCCTGACACGCATCACGGAGGCGGGAGGGAGTGTGAGCGGGGTCGAGATCGAGGAGCCCAACCTCGAGGCGGTCTTCCTGCACCTGACGGGGAAGGCACTTCGCGACTGACATGTTCCACTGGGCCACACGTCTCATCGCATTCAAGGACCTGCGTCTACGCGTGCGCGACCGGTCCTTCTTCATCATGGGGATCCTCGCCCCGCTGGGTCTGGCGTTCATCTTCAACCTCACCTTCGGCGGAGTCCTCCAGCCCGGCGGGCTCGACCTCCGGTTCGGCTATCTGGACCTGGACGGGACGGAGAGCTCATCGAGCCTCGGCGAGGTGCTCGAGCAGCTGGAGGCGGACGATTTCCTCGAGCTGACCAGGTTCGACGATCGCGAAGCCGCCGCGGCGGCCGTGGAGGACGGCGACATCCAGGCCTTCATCCTGGTTCCGGAGGGCTTCGACCAGGAGCTGGCGATCGGCGCCCCGAAGCTCGAAGTGGTCGGTGACATCGACAGCGGCACGGCGACCGACGTGGCTTCGGCAATCGCCCGTCAGTTCGGCACGGGTGTCGACGCGGCTCGCCTTGCGGTCATCACGACCGCGTCGATCATGGGCGTGGCCCCGACGCCCGACCTCATCGCCGGGCTCACGCAGGATCCCGCCACGGCCGCGTTCACGGCCAACATCACCGGTCTCGATGCCGACATCCGCCAGCTGGACGGTGTCACCTACATCACGGCCGGGATGGCCATCTTCTTCCTCTTCTTCACGGTCCAGTCAGGAGTCCTTGGCCTGCTCGACGAGGAGCGCGAGGGAACCCTGCGACGGCTCATGGCGGCGCCCGTGCCACGTGCGGCGGTGATCGGTGGCAAGGGCTTGCTGGCGCTGATCCTCGGGGTGTTCGCCCTGACCACTTTGGTGGTGGCGTCCAGCCTCATCATGGGAGCGAGTTGGGGCCACCCGCTGGGAGTGGCGATCATGATCCTCACCGGTGTGGCAGCCGCCGTCTCGTTGATGGGCGTGGTCGCCGGTCTGGCAAAGTCACCCGAGGGCGCAGAGAACCTGGCGTCGATCACGGCGGTGATCCTGGGAATGCTCGGCGGCGTGTTCTTCCCGATCGAGAGCGCGGGTGGTGCCCTTGCCGCCGCCTCGGTCATCACCCCCCACTACTGGTTCCTGCGGGGTCTCGGCGACCTGGCCGGGGGCGCCCCGTGGACCAACGCCTTCCCCGCTGCCGCCGTCCTGATCGGCATGGCGGTGGTGCTCGGCTTGGCGGCGGGATGGGTCCTGAACCGGAGGTTCGCGGAATGAAGGCGCTCGCGATCGCCTACTCGAACCTGAGGCGGATGCTCCGTGACCGGAGCAGCATCTTCTTCGTCTTCATATTCCCGATCGCCATCATCCTGCTCGTCGGGATCCAGTTCGGTGGCGGTGTCCGCCCGGAGGTCGGGATCTACCAGGACGGAGCCGGGGGTCTGTCGGATGCCGTCGTCGCCGAACTGGAGGCGTCGACCGCCTTCCTGACCGAGAGATTCGACTCCAAAGAGGACCTGATCACCGCCGTGGAGCGGGGCATGGTCAACGCCGGGGTGTTCCTGCCCGCCGACATGGACGGGACGATCTCGGGTGGGGGGATGGCCCATATCGAGTTCGTGGCCCGGCCCGACGGGTTCGGGACCGAGTTGCAGACCATCGTCACCTCGGCGGTCTCCAGGGTGCTCGCCCCGGCGGGGGCGGCTCGCTTCGCCGCCGCCGAGACCGGGACGGGGTTCGACGAGGCCCTCGAGGTGGCGCGCGAGGCGGTGGGGAGCTTCCCGGGCGTGGAGGTCTCGGTGTCCCGTCTCGGCGAGTCCCTGTTCCCCGAGGGAATGGGTCGCTTCGACCTCGGCGCACCCCAGCAGCTCGTGCTCTTCACCTTCATCACGACCCTGTCCGGGTCGGCGGCGCTGATCCTGTCCCGCAAGTTGGGGATCACCAGCCGGATGCTGGCGACACCGACGCCTTTGCGGACCGTCATCGTGGGGGAGAGCCTCGGACGGGCCTTCGTGGGGATGTTCCAGGGCACCTACATCCTGGTGGCGACGATGCTGCTCTTCGGGGTCGATTGGGGTGACCCGCTGGCGGCCCTGCTCCTCCTGGCCGCCTTCACTGCTGTGGCGGCCGGGGCGGCCATGCTGATGGGCTCGACCTTCTCCAACGAGAACCAGGCGGGTGGCATATCGGTCCTCGTATCCCTCGGCCTGGCGGCGCTGGGCGGCTCGATGCTGCCTCTGGAGCTGTTCCCGCCGGGCATGAGGCGGGTTGCCATGGCGACACCGCACGGGTGGGCCCTGCAGGGTTATGCCGACCTGGTGAGAGCCGACGGTGGCCTGATGGACGTCCTGCCCGAGATCGGTGTGCTCGCCGCGTATGCGCTCGTCCTCTTCGCCCTCGCCACATGGCGGCTCCGGCGGACGCTCACCTCTGGTTGAATGAGCTGATGCCACAGCCTTCCCTGGGTCGCCTGCTGATCATCCTCGGCGTCGCCTTCTTCGTCCTGTCGCTGTTGGGATCCGACGGGGAGCCGAACCTGATCGCACCGATCATGCTCATCTTCTTCGGCCGGATCATCTCCGCCGCCAACAAGCAACAGAAACGGCAGAAGCAACGCACCGTGGTCAGAGGCGGAAACGGTCCCATCACCCTGCCACAACCGGAGCCGTCGAAACCCAAGGCATCGCGTCGGAAGGGCGGTATCGAGGAGCGGTTGCGGGAGATCCTGATGGTCCCTC
>Ga0209075_1000926_pt1 | contig 28300 bp, 25 predicted proteins | sample Stecom2011_FD_187523 | JGI IMG/M metagenome (GOLD analysis project Ga0209075, IMG submission 187523) | Agricultural soil microbial communities from Utah to study Nitrogen management - Steer compost 2011 (SPAdes) (version 2) | ecosystem: Environmental > Terrestrial > Soil > Agricultural land...
TACCGCCCCATGGTGCCCAAAGGCACGCAACACCCCACGGGTAAAGGTGGTTTTACCGGCCCCCAAATCGCCTCGTAGAAAAAGGATCCCGCTCCCCCCGCTCGCCTGGCCCAGACTCTGGCCCAAGGCGACAGTTTCGGCTTCATCACGGGCCGTCAAATTCAACTCATGCATGCAGATTACCTTGCTGCTTTTCAAAACTGCTCATCGGATCCCGATCTTTTAACAGGCTTGGCAATACGGCCACCACATCAGTCGGCAGGAGACTGACATACCCCTTGCTCCAGGCCGCCACCCGCGCCGCTTCTCCATGCAGGCAGGCGGCCAGCTCGGCAGCCTGTCGCGCACTATAGGACTGCGCCAGCAAGGCGCCGACCATGCCGCTGAGCACATCTCCCATGCCTCCGGTGGCCATTCCAGGATTCCCCACACTGGCCAGGGTTGGCAGCGGATCAGCCTCACCGCCCGAAATCAGGGTGCCGGCACCTTTCAGTAAAATGGCTCCACCGTAGGCCTGCTGGAGCTTGGCAACCGCGGCAAAACGGTCAGCCTGGATATCTGCCACAGAGCTCCCCAGCAGCCGCGCCGCCTCCCCCGGATGGGGCGTCATCACATGCTCCCTGGCGCGCACCAGCTCTGCCAGCCCCTGGGCGGCGATGAGATTCAGGGCATCGGCATCCAGCACCAGCGGCTTGCCACTTTCCAGAACCGCCTGCAGCATTTGCTGAGACCAGGCCCCAGTACCCAGGCCGGGGCCGATTACGACCACGTCAGCCCGCCCCAGCATAGGCCACAGGTCATGGCGAGTCCGCACACCACGGGCCATGACCTCTGGACAGCGCACCAATACGGCCGGCACATGGGTGCGATGGGTTGCTACGGAAATGAGGCCGGCTCCGGTTCTGGCCGCCGCCTCCGCCGCCATAATGGCCGCCCCTCCCATGCCTTCGTCACCGCCCACGATCAGTACCCGCCCGAACTGCCCTTTATGGGCGCAGGGGGGCCTGGGCGCAATAAGGCCGGCAACCTGGCGCCAATCCACTCTCCGACAGGCCGGGGGCACAGCCCCATAGACCTCGGGCGCCACGCCCAGGTCATCAAATACCAGCGTGCCCACGTAGTCGGGACCGACTCCCGTCAACAAACCTTGCTTAAGACCAATAAAAGTGACAGTCAGTTCCGCCTGAACCGCACAACCTAATGGCATACCCGTGTCACTGGACAACCCCGAAGGCATATCCACCGCAACCACCGGCCGCCCGGAGGCATTGATTGCCCCAATCACCTCGCCATAAAGTCCGCGCACCCGGCTGTTCAAACCGGTGCCCAGCAAGGCATCCACCAGTACATCGCCGTCGATTGGACAGCCGGAACGCCAGGGTTGAAACGCCACCCCCAGGGACGCCGCCCAATCCCGTGCCTGGGCAGCTTCACCCTTCAGGGTTTCAGGTGCACTCAGCCAATACAGCTGGACATTCATCCCCCGCTTCTTCGCCAACCCGGCGATAACGTAGCCATCGCCACCATTGTTGCCGCCCCCACAGAACAGGGTCAGGGAACCAATGCCCGGCCAGCGCCTCAAAAGATGACGGAAAGCAGAGCGCCCGGCGCGCATCATCAACTCGAAGCCCGCAATACCCATGGTTTCGATGGCGAGACGGTCCAGTTGCCGGACCTGATCGGCGCGATAGAGCCGCACAGGGAGAGAGTCAGTCATAGCGGTCGTCGCTCCGGAAGAAGCCCTGAGGAGATTTCGCCTTTCCATGCCAGCAGGCCTTAGTAAGCGCCTGCGGCGAGGTTTTTCCGGGGTTTCATCCACCCCGAACCCGTGGACAGAACGAATGACACGGGATGAAGTACCGAAAAATTTTGTAACGGGTTAAAAGTTTCCCACAGGAGCCTTTTCCAGACAACCTGTCGGTTATTAAGAGCAAGACCGGCGACTGCGGCAAAAACTGTGGCAAAATAAGGGCACCTGTCGGATACCGGTTCTATGATTTCAAAACCTTTGCACAATTTCCCTGACGATGCAGCTCTGCTGGATCTCGCCCAAAACATCAAGCGCTGGGCCCAGGAGCTGGGCTTTCAACAGACTGGTATTGCCGGTACCGACCTGGGAGACCATGAGGAACGCCTCAACCAGTGGCTGGCCCAGGGGTACCAAGGCGAAATGGAGTACATGGCACGCCATGGCCGCAAGCGCAGCCGACCGGCCGAGCTTGTGGAAGGCACCTTGCGGGTGATTTCCTTGCGTATGGACTATCTCCCCGACGCCACCGCCCAGCAGACCGTGCTCGACGATCAGGAAGCCGCCTATATCTCCCGCTACACCCTGGGCCGGGACTACCACAAGCTCATCCGCAAGCGCCTCACCCAATTGGTGGGGCGTATCGAAGCCCAGTTGCCGGGCCATCAATTTCGGGTATTCACCGACAGCGCGCCGGTCTTGGAGCGGGCCTTGGCCCAACAGGCGGGGCTTGGCTGGATCGGCAAAAATACCATGCTCATCAACCCCAAGGCAGGCTCCTATTTCTTCCTGGCGGAGATTTACACGGACCTGCCGCTGCCCGTGGACGCGCCTTTTACCAAACACCACTGTGGCAGTTGCCGCGCCTGTCTGGATATCTGCCCGACCCAGGCCTTTGTGGAGGCTGGCGTACTGGACGCCCGGCGCTGCATTTCCTATCTGACGATCGAACTCAAGGGCAGCATCCCAAAAGAGTTGCGTCCCCTGATGGGAAACCGGGTGTTTGGTTGTGATGACTGCCAACTGATCTGCCCCTGGAACCGGTTTGCCCGCTTCACTCAGGAGCCGGACTTCGCGCCCCGCCACGGGCTGGACAGCGCTCAACTGGCAGAACTGTTTCTCTGGTCGGAAGAAGAGTTCCTGAAACGTACGGAAGGCTCGGCCATCCGCCGCACCGGATATGAAGGCTGGCTGCGCAACCTGGCCGTCGGACTGGGCAACGCGCCCACCAGCGAGGCGGTGGTCAGCGCCCTGCAACAACGGGCCGACTACCCATCGGCCCTGGTCCGGGAACATGTGGCCTGGGCTTTGGCGCAGCACCCCAAGCCAGCCCCCGACCTCAAGACTTAAGGCTCAAGCCGCAGAAAGTGCTCCCGGTAGTGGCGCAGCTCCGCGATAGAGTCCTGAATGTCTTCCAGCGCCAGATGAGTGTTGCGCTTGACCAGGGACCTGTAGACATCCGGACGCCAGCGGCGGGCCAGCTCCTTGAGGGTGCTCACGTCCAGGTTCCGATAGTGGAAGTAACTTTCCAGCTCGGGCATATAGCGCACCAGGAAGCGACGGTCCTGACCAATGCTGTTGCCACACATGGGGGAAGCACCCTTTTCCACGTGGCGGCTCAAAAACTCCAGCGTCATCCGCTCCGCTTCCTGCTCATTGATCTGGCTGTCCCGCACCCGCTGGGTCAGCCCGGACTCTCCATGGGTGCGCACGCACCACTCATCCATCAGCGCCAGCGCCTCTTCAGGCTGATGGATCGCAATCACCGGACCTTCCTCGATCACGTTCAGCTGGGAGTCCGTTACAATGGTGGCAATCTCGATGATCCGATGGGCTTCCGGGTCCAGCCCGGTCATTTCCAGATCGATCCAGATCAGATTGTCTTGGCGTGCCATTCCGATTCCTTCATGATGTAGGGTAATTTGGATGCCGGTCGTCGACCGGAAGGTGACCGCCATCATACCATGAGCGTGATCCTCTGCGGTGCCGTTTACGAAACGGTTGCCGACTCCCGTGCGCCCATGGATAAAACAACTAATATGGCTTTCTGGAATCCTTAACGAATCTCGGCGATGTCAAAACGCAAACTCAACCGACGCCAGCGTTGGCGTGTGGAAAAAATCCAACAGGAGCGGGCCGCCCGTATCCAGAAACGGGAGCGGGATATCAGCCGCCAGCTCACGTCCGGCGAATTCAGCAGTGAACAGCTTGGACTGGTCATCGCCCACTATGGCCAGCAACTGGATGTGGAGGCCCTGGAAGGAGAAGACCGGGGCAAGATCCATCGCTGCTTTGCCCGGGCCAATATTGACTCACTGGTCACCGGAGACCGAGTGGTGTGGCGAGCCGGCGCCAACCTTACCGGCGTGATCGAAGCACGTCTGGAGCGCCGTAACAGTCTCACCCGCCCCGACAACTTCGGCCAGCTCAAGCCCGTTGCGGCCAATATTGACCATATCATCATGGTGTTCGCGCCCGAGCCCGAGCCTCACCAGAACCTGCTTGACCGCTACTTGGTGGCGGCTGAAACCGTCGGCATTCCGCCCATCCTGCTGCTGAACAAGACAGACCTGATCAACGAGCAGAATCGGGATCATGTGGAAGGGTTGGTAGCCCTGTATCAAAAGCTGGGCTATCCGGTCATCCGGGCCTCTACCGCTACCCAGCACGGGTTAGATGCGCTCCTGGAGGTATTGGCGGGCAGAACCAGCGTCTTCGTGGGCCAGTCCGGGGTGGGCAAGTCTTCGCTGATCAAGATGCTCTTGCCCGATGAAGAGATCCGCATCCAGGAACTGTCGGAACAAACCCGCAAAGGCACCCATACCACGACCACCGCCCGGCTCTTCCACATGCCCACCGGGGGCGACCTGATCGACTCCCCGGGGGTGCGTGAGTTCGGGCTTTGGCATATCGACACCAATGAGCTGGAGCAGGGCTTTATAGAGTTCGGCCCTTACCTGGGGACTTGCAAGTTCCGGGACTGCCGCCACCTTGAAGAGCCCGGCTGTGCCCTCAAGGCAGCTACGGAGGAAGGCAAGATCGACCCACGCCGCCTGGCCAGTTACTTCATGATCCGCCAATCCCTGGAGGAACAACCCATCCGCTACCAGCGCGAGTCCTGAGAGCGGCCAGGGAGAGGGCGGAAAAGACTACCAGACCAGCTCCTTGGGGTGCACGGGCTGGATACGCTCGATTGCCTTGTTCAACTTGTTCACCAAGTCCGGCGCTGGATTGTTGGCAGCCGGAGGCATCACCCCGGACTCCGCCGCCCGCATTTCCTGGTCGGTCTTTTTGTTCAACACGATGATGGAGATCCGACGGTTCACCGGGTTATAGGGGTCTTTCTGGTCAAACAACACTGAGGAGGCCAGCCCCACGACCCGGGCAATCCGGTCTGGCGCCAAACCGCCTAACAACAACGCCCGACGGGCGGCGTTGGCCCGGTCGGCGGACAGCTCCCAGTTGCTGTAGGAATCCTCACTGCCACTGTACGGCATGGCGTCCGTGTGCCCGGACAGGCTGATCCGGTTAGGCACACTCGACAGGGGCTCGACCAGCTCGAACAGGATCTCTTCGGAATAGGGCTTTAGCTTGGAACTGCCAATATCGAACATGGGGCGCTGGGATTTATCCACGATCTGGATACGCAGGCCTTCATCTGTAATATCCAGCACCAGCTGGTCCTTGAACTCCCTCAGCCTGGGGCTTTCGTCGATGCGCTGCGCCAGCTGCTGTAACAGGATTTCCATTTTCTGCAGTTCCATCTGCTCGGCCAGGGTTTCAACCTGATCCGACGTGACGCTCTGTGTAGTCTGACTGGTTGAAGAGCTATTCAGAATCGAAACCTGGGGACTTCCCCCCAGGTCAATCGGGCTGGCCGAGCCGCCCTCGGTAAATCCGACCGGGTCGCGGAAATAGCCTTCAATGGCCAGCTTTTGCTCCGGCGTGGCACTTGCCATCAACCACAACACCAGGAAAAAGGCCATCATGGCCGTGGCAAAATCCGCAAAGGCCACCTTCCAGGCACCGCTATGCCCTGCGCTGCCCTTTTTGATCCGTTTGACGATAATGGGACGCTGACCTTCCACGCGACTACTGCTCCCAGCGCCCTAGTTGGACTTCACGTAGTCATTGAGTTCCTGGAACTTGGGACGGTCGTTGGCGAACAGCACCTTACGCCCAAACTCCACAGCCAGCTGCGGCGGCAAACCGCTCATGGTGGCCAGGATACTCACTTTGACACACTCGTAGGCCTTGATCTCCTCTGCCGCCAAGTGCGCCATGGCATAGGAAGTCGGCCCTACAAAACCGTATGCCAGCAAAATACCAAGAAAGGTACCCACCAAGGCTGCTGCCACATGGACGCCAATGGCGGTCTGGTCGCCGGAGCCCAGCATGCCCATGGTTATCACGATTCCCAGCACCGCCGCCACAATCCCGAATCCGGGCAAGGCATCCGCCACCCGTTGCACGGCGTGGGCCGGCTCTTCCAGTTCTTTGGTGCGGGTTTCAATTTCCAGGTCCATCAGACCTTCCAGCTCATGGGGCGACATATTGCCGGCGCTGACGATCCGCAGGTAATCAGTAATGAAATCGGTCAGCGCCGTATCCCGCAGGATGGCCGGATACTTGCTGAAAATGGGACTCTCCTCTGGCTCATCCACATCGGCCTCAATGGCCATGACACCGGATTTACGGGCCTTGTCGAACAAGCCATACAGCAGGCTCAGCAAATCCATGTAGAGAGGCTTGCGAAACCGTCCCCCCAAGATAACCCGGGGCAATGCCGCAAACACGGCCTTATGGACATGCATGGGGTTGGAAATCACATAGGCCCCGAAAGCGGCGCCGCAAATAATGAGGATTTCATAGGGTTGCCACAACGCGGCAATCTGCCCCTGGGACAGCACATAGCCACCCACAACCGATCCAAAGACCAGGATGATCCCAATGATAAACAGCATAACTTGGTGCTCTACAACCTCTGGTTAAACGACAGCCGTCTCGAAAGCCACCTTTGCTCCCCTTCCGGGCTATTCCAGCCAGACTCAGGCCCTATCCACACCCTGAATCACATCATGTGCCTGATAGCCATCTACCTGATGGGGAGAATCCGGGTCACCAACGATCAGCCGGGGTAGCGCCGTAATAGACATGGCGGGCATGGAACGATACGAAATACCTTGGCGCGCCCGACCGGCAGCCCTCCGATATCCGCGTCTGCGCAAGCAATGCTATCAGTTAAGTCGATTCTGACCGATTTCTCAATCTCTACGGAACAGATTCTCCTGCTTTTCTCAGGCGCTCGACCAAGCCCTCTGGAATCCCCGGCGCCGTCTGGCCGCTTGTCACCGGCATCTGGTATGATTCGCCCTTCCCGGATCTGGCAGGAAAATTACCCATGTCATCCCCCGAACTGAACTCTTTACCGTTGATCCTTGAGCCGGCAGAGCTTGAACCTTTGCTGGGCCACCCCGATTTGGTCCTGGTCGATCTTTGCCGGCCCGATCAATATATTTCGGCCCATCTGCCAGGTGCCGTCCATGTCTCGCCTGCGGAAACCCAGCGCGGAGTGCCCCCGGCTCCCGGCCTGCTGCCCTTCCCCGAACGGCTTCAGCAACTCGTGGAACGGCTTGGGCTCAGAAGCGACAGCTGGGTCGTGGTCTATGATGACGAAGGCGGTGGCTGGGCCGGTCGCATGCTCTGGCTGCTGGACTCTATCGGCTTTCAACGCTACTCCTACCTCAATGGCGGGCTGATCGCCTGGGCCCAGGAGGAGCGCCCGCTCACCCAGGAACTCCCCGAGGCGGCCCAAACCAGCCAACCCTTGTTTCAGACAAGCCTGCGCGAAGAGCCCACTGCTACCCTGGACTATATCCTGGGGCGCCTGGGTGCGGCAGACCTGGCCATCTGGGATGCCCGCTCGCCAGGTGAATATTTCGGAAACCAAGTAACTGCACGCCGCGCCGGCCATATCCCCGGGGCGGTCAATCTGGAGTGGACCCAAGCCATGGATCCCTCACGGGGCTACCGGCTCAAGTCCGACGACAGATTGCGGACCATGCTCACACAGCTCGGTATTACACCGGAAAAGGAAGTAATCACCCATTGCCAAACCCACCACCGTTCTGGCCTGACCTACCTCGTTGCCAAGCACCTTGGCTACCCGCGAGTGAAGGCCTACGCCGGTTCCTGGTCTGAGTGGGGCAACCATCCAGAGACGCCAATCGAATGATTTCAGAACAACTAGAGAATAAACGCCGTATTCCCGCATTCGACCGCCTGTTCGTCATCAGCCAGTACCTTGCGCCGCAACATCTCATTTCCCGCGCAGTTGGCCTGCTGGCTAACACCCGTCAGCCAGCGATCAAGAACGCCATGATCCGTTGGTTCATTCAGCGCTATCAGGTCAACATGGCCGAAGCCCTGCATGAAAATCCAGAAGACTACGCCTGCTTCAACGATTTTTTCACCCGTCCCCTCAAGCCCGGCGCTCGCACCTTCGTCACCGGCACTGATGACATTGCCTGCCCGGTGGATGGTGCCATCAGCCAGTTAGGCCGTATTGGCGAAGGGCGGATCTTCCAAGCCAAGGGGCATCATTTCGACCTGGTGGATCTGCTGGGCGGCAACGCCGAGCTGGCTGCTCCCTTTGAGGAAGGCCAGTTCGCCACGATTTACCTGTCCCCCAAGGACTACCACCGTATCCATATGCCCCTGGCCGGTACGCTGAAGGTCATGGTGCATGTGCCGGGCGATCTGTTTTCCGTCAACCCGGTCACCGCAGAGAATGTTCCCAACCTGTTTGCCCGGAATGAGCGCGTCGTCGCCCTGTTCGAGACCGAGCAAGGCCCGATGGCCATGGTCCTGGTCGGTGCCATGATCGTTGCCAGCATTGAAACCGTCTGGGCAGGCCAGGTGGCACCACGCCGCAAACAAGTCACCACCATCCACTACGGCGAACCCGCCCCGGCTCTGCACCTGGAACAAGGCGCCGAGATGGGCCGCTTCAAGCTGGGCTCCACGGTGGTCCTGCTCTTCCCGAAAGGCAAGATGGAATGGGCTGAGGGCTTGGTCGCCGGTAGCGGCGTAAGACTCGGGCAGTTGCTGGGTACCAAGCTGTAATTGCCGACAACAGCCAACCCACAACAGGCCACACCCCGGAAAGAGCCGTTCAGCCCCAAAGGCTGAGCGGCCTCAGATCCGGTCAATGGGGAAAGGAATCACCTCATCGATGCTTTGCGCGCCCACGGCTATCATCAACAGCCGATCAACCCCTAGCGCCACCCCCGAACAAGACGGCATGCCCTGTCGAAGTGCGGCAATAAACCGCTGATCGATCGGGATCTCCGGCTTGCCCATCCGCCTCCGCTGGAGGTTATCCAAGTCAAATCGACGCACCTGCTCGTCCGCGTCGGTTAGCTCAAAGTAGCCATTGGCCAGCTCGATGCCCTGCACATAGAGTTCAAACCGCTGCGCCACCAGAACGTCACCACTTTGGCAGGTTTGTGCCAAGGCCGCCTGGGAGGGGGGATAGTGGTAGATGAAGGTGCCTCCCGCCTGGCCCAGACAGGGTTCCACCTGGTGGGACAAAATAATGTCCAACAGCTCATCCCGCTCCAGGTTGCCAACCTCCAGCCCCGACAGCTCACCGGCCAAGGCCTGAAGCTCCCGCTCTTCGGCGGTAAAGGGATCCACATCAGCATGGCGCTGGAAGGCCTCCCGGTAAGTCAGCCACTCCGTCACACTCACCTTTGCCACAGCCTGCACCAGCTCGGCCACTTCCGACATGAGCGCTTCCAGATCAAACCCGGGGCGATACCATTCCAGCATGGTGAATTCAGGGTTGTGACGGCGCCCCCGTTCGCTGTCGCGAAAGGCACGCCCCAACTGAAAAATAGGGCCGCTCCCTGCCGCCAGCAGGCGCTTCATCGCATATTCGGGAGAGGTTTGCAGGTACAGGACTCGGGGAGAGACTCCCGGAGCCTCATGATAGTGCGCCTGGATACTGTCGAGATAAGGATCCAAGGCCGTACTGCTCGCAAGCAGCGGCGTGTCCACTTCCAGCACCCCCTTGTCACGGAAGAAACGCCGGATGGCCTCAATGAACTCCGCACGCCGGTGCAATATTTCAAGGCTGGCACTAGGTCGCCAGGAAGAATCGTTCACGGGATTGAAATCTTTATCGCTGGTAGGAAACAACAAAAATGGGGCGCACAGCGCCCCATTTTCTTCTAGCCTTTCCCATGGGCCTCGCCCATTACCTGAGCACGGCTTTCATGGAGGTTTAGCCTTTCGCGCGGCTCACGTACTCACCGGTCCGGGTGTCAACCTTGATCACTTCGCCGGTCGTAATGAACAACGGAACGCTGACCACAGCTCCGGTGGAAAGCTTGGCCGGCTTACTGCCACCCTGGGCCGTATCGCCACGCACACCCGGGTCGGTTTCGACAATTTCCAGCTCAATGAAGTTGGGCGGGCTAACAGAAAGCGGTGCGTTGTTGTACAGAGTCACCGTATAGATAACCTGCTCTTTCAGCCATTTAACAGCTTCACCCACCGCCTTTTCATCAGCCGCGAACTGCTCGAAAGAACCGTCGGTTGCCATGAAGTGCCAGAACTCGCCATCGCTGTACAGGTACTCCATGTCCTTATCCACCACATCGGCACCTTCCAGGCTCTCGCCAGACTTAAAGGTCCGCTCCCAGACGCGACCGGTTTTCAGGTTACGCAGCTTTACTCGGTTAAAGGCCTGACCCTTGCCAGGCTTTACAAATTCATTTTCCAGAATGGCACAAGGGTCGCCTTCCAGCATAACCTTGAGACCCTGTTTGAATTCGTTGGTAGAATACGTCGCCATAAGTCCTCATCCAATATCGACAGATGCCCTGAAACGGTAAACGCCTAATGATAGCTCGAACCCAGCACTCAGTAGAAGGGGAGTCCCTACAAAACCAGCCGCTAAGTTGGCAAGAAGAGCTGTCACGGGCCATTCGCCGCCCTCGGGAGCTGCTTGAGGCCTTGCACCTTCCGGCCGATCTGCTCGATGGCATGGAGCAGGCGGACCAGCTCTTTGCCTTGCGGGTTCCCCGGCCCTACCTGTCCCGGATCGAGCCCGGCAACCCGCGGGACCCGCTGCTTCTACAGGTCCTGCCCAGCCTGCAGGAAACCCGTCAGGTACCAGGATATCTTACTGACCCGTTACAGGAGCAACAGGCCATCCCCCACCCGGGCATCCTGCACAAATACCACGGACGGGTCCTGCTGATTGCCAGCGGTGCCTGCGCGGTCAACTGCCGCTATTGTTTCCGGCGCCACTTCCCCTATGGGGACAACACCCTCAGCACCCAGGAATGGGAGCAGGCCCTTGGCTATATCGCCGACAATCCCAGCATCGACGAAGTCATTCTCAGTGGCGGCGACCCACTGGCGGTCAACGACAAACGGTTGAACTGGCTAATCGCCCGCCTGGAGACCATTCCTCATGTCCAGCGGCTGCGTATCCACACTCGCCTGCCCATTGTCATTCCCCAGCGCATTACCCCGGAGCTGCTTGACACCCTGCAGCGCAGCCGCCTGCAAAAAGTCATGGTCATCCATGCCAACCATGCCCGGGAGCTGGACGAAGCAGTCCACCAGGCACTGCGAAAGTTACACTCTGTCGGAGTCACGCTTCTGAACCAAGCGGTTTTACTCAGAAATGTCAATGACGATGCAGACACGCTGGCGGAACTGAGTAAGCAATTGTTTACCTCTGGCGCCTTGCCTTATTATCTGCACCTACTGGATCCAGTGCAGGGAGCGGCCCACTTTGATGTGCCTGAGACCGAAGCCGTTGCGCTGGTCAAAAGCCTTCTCGAGTTGCTACCGGGCTATCTGGTTCCCAAGCTGGTAAGGGAGGAACCGGGGCGTCCGTCAAAATCCCCCATCCTCTAAGCTTGTCGCAGTTCGCAACATTATGTAATTTTGTGTTACCGGCGTCACGTCTCCAATTACCGACGCTGACGAAAAATCATGATCTGCTATTCTAGAAACTGGGTGCTCATGGCGCGTTAACCACGAGTTGCTGATGTCTATGGCAACCCTAGTTTAAGACCAGGGATCCGGCCCACCACTCTTTGCCGGAATGTCCCGATTGCCGGGATGCCCCGAGTGGCTCTGTACCTGGTCTGGATTACAAACGCCTGATGCCTCACTCTGGCAAGCCCCACAGTGAGCAGGATTCCAACAACAAATGCAGTGGTCGTTGCATGGAAGATCAGTCCCCGAATGTGATGTTAACCATTCCCGAACAGAAGCTCACGCGGCTTTCCTTTGCCGGACCCAATGTTCGCGACCTGGAAGACTGGGTGCAAGGCTTGCCCATGGCCAATATTGGGGAAACCGCCAAGCACCTGTATCACGCCATCATCGAGCTCAATCAACTGGCGGTCGCCCCCCTGGTACGTTACCAGTTGCTGGAAACCGTTCGAGGCCCGATCTATTTCGTGTGCGCCGGCCTGGCCAAGCATTTCCTCAATCAGCCTGTCATCCTGCCTGAGAAGCAACGCAAAATCGCCAACCTGGCCCAGGCACTCCAGCTCCATTTGGCCACCGGCTACAAGATCGTGGTGGTTGAGGGACAGTCCCAGGTTCTGGTAGAAAAGGTGCGCCGTGTGATCGCCCATGCCTGTCACCGCGCCATCAGCGATCTCGCCCAGACCATCCTGCGCGCCTACCAGCTGTATTGCCCCAGTCCCAGTAAAGTCTGGCTGGAAATCCACCAGCTTTATCGCTTTGCCGAAGAGCACAACCTGCTCAGAATCGATACCGAAGATCCGCAGGCTCGCTACGTCAAGCTCTCCCGCATTGATGATGCCTATAAAAAAGTGCTGCTGCTGGGCTGTAGCAAGCCGAACCAGTGTCGCCAGAATGATATCGAGGTCGTTTACGGCACCTTCGAGAACTGGACCCGCTACGTAGAAGTTGGCAAACCCTGCCACGAAAACGACCTCTTTATCATTAACCCCCACCGGGATGCGCCGCCGGTGTATCGCAGCCTGTATGACGGACCGATCACGAAGGACTTTTGCGGCCTGGATACCTCTGAACTGGCTCAGCGTATTACAGACTACCTGGGCCAACTGAAAGACACCAAAGTACCGCCTAACGATATCCTGCCGATGCCAGTCCGCCTGGCAGACCGGCTGGTGAGCCACTTGGGTCAATCCTTTGGCATCTTGACCAAGCGCAACTTCAAGCGACTCGCCGCCAATGGCCAGCTTTTCGTCTGCGTCGGCCTGAGCGCGACACACTACTTCTGCGGCAACGGTGTGGACTTCGAACTCCAGCTGGTTGGCAACGGCAACCGTGTGGATGACTCCCATGAAAACCTCTTTATCCGCCGCATGAAGCAGAAAGACGTCTGGTCCAGCAGTGTGGATGCGGGTATTGACCGGAGTACCTACGAACGCGCCGACCTGTCACCTATCGCCTATACAGGGATCAGCGATAAAACCGACAAGCCCGCGAGCGAAAGGAAAGTTGTTTACCAGCAACACCAAGTTCCCCTGGTCAACATCAGCCCTGGTGGTTACTGCCTGCAGTGGCAGGGTGAAATTCCCATCAATGTCCAGGCCGGAGAAATTCTTGGAATCCGTGAAAGCGAAGAGCAACCCTGGAGCATTGCCACGATCCGCTGGATCCGTCAGGTCAAGCAACAGGGCACCCAGATCGGCATTGAGCTGCTGGCTCCCAGCGCCACTCCCTGCGGAGTGCAATTGATTCAACGGGTCGGCGAAAACAGCGATTACCTGCGCGGACTCCTGCTGCCACCTCTGCCCGCCATCGGCCAGCCGATGACCCTGATCACGCCGCGCCTCCCCTTCCAGGAAGGACACCGGGTGATCATCAACCAGCACGGCAAGGAAACGAAAGCCCAACTGAGTCACCGCTCTTCTGCCACTGCCAGCTACAGCCGCTTTGTGTTCAAGGACCTGGAAGTGGAGCCCCAGCCTGCTTCCAAGTCCCAAGGCAATGAGTTCGACTCCATTTGGTCTATCCTATAGACGAGGAGCCGGCTTAAGCGCCTGCTGCTAAGTTTCCGGTATTTCATCCGCCCGCAGTTCCTCGATTTAACGGGCCAGACTGAATGGAGTACCGGAAACTTCTGTGGAAACCTCTGTATAGGGGCTTAAAACCACCTCAGTGTCGGAGCACCCCTTGTACGAAAGCCAAACTCATGTCATTGTTTCTTTATGGTGTTCCAACGATATAGTGTTTCCGAGGCTATAGCGTTTCAAGGATCGGGCCGGCCTGACAGCCCGCTCTGCAGATCTATCGAAAACGTCTCTGGGGCGTTCAAACCTTATCGAGCTGACTGAAGTATCATGACCTCCAAATCACAGACCGTACGCTTATTGATTCTCGACCCCTCCCAAAACGAGGCGGAAGCCTTGGTCAGCCTGCTCCGCAATGGCGGCAAGGCAACCCGGGGCCACCGGGTGACCGCCGAAGAGGCCTTGCTGGAATCGATTAACGAGCAGGTCTGGGATCTCTGCATCGCCCGCGAAGACTCCGGCGAGCTGGACTATAAAGACGCCCTGGCCCACATCCTGCGCCTGGATAAAGACATCCCCTTTATTCTGCTGACCGAAGGCTATAAGCCCGAGCTCCTGGTAGAAACCATGAAGCTGGGAGCTGCGGATGTGGTTCCCCACGCCGAGAAAAACCACATCCTCCTGGCCATTGACCGGGAACTGCGCAACCTTGAGGAGCGTCGCCGCCGGCGCTCCCTGGACCTTCACCTGCGAGAGGCCGAAAAGCGTTGCCAGCTGTTACTGGACAGTTCCATGGATGCCATCGCCTATGTCAGCGATGGTATGCATATCTATGCCAACCAGACCTACCTGGACATGTTCGGTTATGAGGATGTCGATGACCTGATGGGCATTCCCCTCATGGACACCGTAAGCGACGAAACCCAGGAGGACTTCAAGGCCTTTTTCAAAAACTTCCAGGAAGGCACGACCGAAGACAACGAAATGCGCTGCGCTGCCTTGCGCAGTGACGGCAGCACGATTGATGTGGTGTATACCATGCTGTCTGCAACCTATGACGGCGAGCGCTGCACCCAGATTATCGTACGTCCTGTGCAGGACGACTCCGAGCTCGAGGAAAAGCTCAAGCAGATCAGCAGCCAGGACTTGCTCACCGGGCTGTACAACCGACAATATTTTACCGAGCGCCTCCACGCCGCCACCGAAAAAGCCCTGGCCAACGAACTGCGGGGCGCCCTGCTGTATATCGCCCTGGACAACTTCGCCCGAATCAAGGCGGATGCGGGTATTGCCGGCGCGGACCTGGTGCTCAGCGACATCGCCAACCTCTTGCGCAAGCATTTCGAGGAAACAGATGTGCTGGCGCGCCTGGGTGATGACTCCTTTGCCGTCTTGCTGATCGGCAAGGATGATCGTCAGGCCCTGGAACAGGCGGAAAAATTGCGTGCCGCCGTCGAAAATCAATTGTTTGAAGTGTCCAACCGGACCATACAGGCCACTTGCAGTATCGGCATTGCCCTGGTCAACGACAGTTCACCCAAAGCCACCGAGCTTCTGGGGCGCGCCCACAAGGCCTCCACCCATGTCCATGAACTGGAAGGCCACGAGCAGGGCAATGGCGTGTACCTGTACAACCCACGGGATTTCGACATCAGCATGGCCGCCGATCAGGACATGCTGGCCATTCTGGAAGAAGCCCTGGATAACAACCAGTTCAAGCTCCTATTCCAGCCCATCATCAGTCTGCGTGGCGACAACGAAGAGCACTACGAAGCTCTGGTCCGCATGCTGGTTGACGACAAAGAAGTCAGCCCCAATGAATTCTTGCCGATCAACCAGAAGGCCCAGTTGGCCATCAAGTTCGACCGCTGGGTGATCCTGCAGAACATCAAATACCTGAGTGCCCATCGGGCCAAAGGACACAACACGCGCCTGTTCCTCAACATCACCTCCCACACCATTCAGGACAAGACCTTCCTGCCCTGGCTCAGCCTAGCCTTGAAGGCGGCACGACTGCCGGGTGATTCGCTGATCTTCCAGATTGAGGAGGATCACGCCATCATATTGCTGAAACAGGCCAAGGAGTTCAGCAAAGGCTTGGCGGAGCTCCATTGCCGCACGTCGCTGAGCCGTTTCGGCTGCGCTATCAGCCCCTTCAATACCCTGAAGCATATTGATGTGGATTACGTAAAGCTGGATGCCTCCTTCACCGAAGAGCTGCAAAAGGGCGAGGAAGCCCGGGAAAAGGTCAAGGAAATGATCCATTCCCTGCAATCGGCCGGCAAACTGGCGATCGTGCCCCATGTGGAAAGCGCCACGGTACTTTCCACCCTGTGGCAGGCCGGCGTGAACTATATCCAGGGCAATTACGTCCACCCCCCTGCCCCGGAAATGAACTACGAGTTCGGCGAGAGCGAGTAAGGCTCTTCCCGCCCTCTCAAGGTTTATGTTCAAACCCAATAAAAAAACCTCTCCCAAAAGGAGAGGTTTTTTTGTTAGCTGGAGCGCCTAACCGAATGGTGTCCAGCTCGGTTTAGGAAAACTCCATTTCGCTATCCCGGAATCCGATGAGATAGAGAATCCCATCCAGCCCCAAGGTGGAAATGGAATGCTCCGCCGACTTTTTCACCAGGGGCTTGGCTCGAAACGCAATCCCCAGTCCGGCAACACTGAGCATCGGCAAGTCGTTGGCACCATCGCCCACGGCAATGACCTGTTCCAGACGGATTTTCTCCCGGCTGGCGATTTCCTTGAGCAGCTCTGCCTTGCGAGCCCCATCCACAATTCGCCCCGTGACTTCGCCGGTGACCTTGCCGTCCTTGATCTCCAGTTCGTTGGCAAAGACGTAGTCGATATCTAGTCGCTCCTTCAGCATCTGGGCAAAGTAGGTAAAGCCGCCGGACAGAATAGCCGTTTTATAGCCAAGGATTTTGAGGGTGCGGATCAAGCGCTCTGCCCCTTCCGTCATCCGCAGCCGCTGGGCCACTTTTTCCAGGACTGATTCGTCGAGCCCTTTGAGCAATGCCACCCGGCGCCGGAAACTTTGGGAAAAATCCAGCTCGCCCCGCATGGCCGCCTCGGTAATCTCCGCCACCTGCTCGCCAACCCCGGCCTCCTTGGCCAACTCGTCGATCACTTCCGCCTCGATCAGGGTGGAGTCCATGTCAAAGACCACCAGGCGGCGGTTCCGGCGATAGGCCGTATCCTGCTGGAAGGCGATATCCACGTTGAGTTCGCCGGAGATGTGCAAAAAATCCGAACGCAGCTTTTCCAGGTCCGGCGGAGTACCCCGCACCGAAAACTCAATACAGGCCTGGGTACGTTCCGGGTCCATATTCAGCGGCATACGTCCCGACAAGCGGGTGATATTGTCAATATTCAAGCCATGCTGGGCCGTGATGGTGGACACCCGGGCAATCTGCTCGGCCGTGATGCTACGGGACAGCAGCGTGACCATATAGCGCTGCTTGCCCTTGCCGCTGACCCAGTCCTCATACTCCGCCTCTGTGACCGGCTTGAACTGCACCTGCAAGCCCAGCTCGTAGATCCGGAACAGCAGATCCTTCAACAAGGGGGAGGTGACCTCTTCTCGGGGAATCTGGACCAGAATGCCCCAGGTCAGGTAATCATGGATAACCGCCTGCCCGATATCGAGAATACGCAAGCCATAGTCGGCCATGATACCGGTAATGTTGGAGGTCAGGCCGGGCTTGTCATACCCGGAGACATTAATCAGTAGCAGATCACTCACTATTCGAACTTCCTTCAGCCGCAGGCTCTTGACGACCGGTGGATGCCTCCACCACCTCAATACGATCAACCCGTTGCAGCCCGCGCGGTAGCTTGTGCCCCCGCCGGCCCCGTTCTCCCAGGTAATGCTCCAGGTCCTGGAAACGCAGTTTCAGATGACGCTTACCGGAGTGAATCAGCAATTGGTCGGTGGTGCTGAACAGCGCGATGGCTGTCACGTACTCCTCGCGGTTCGCGACCCGCGCCGAGGGAATGCTGATCATCTTGTTGCCCTTGCCCTTCGCCAGTTGCGGCAGGTCCTTGAGAGGGAACACCAGCATCCGGCCTTCATTGCTGACGGTGACAACAAACTGATTTTCCACATCCTCAATCAGAACCGGTGCCATCACTCGCGCTCCCTTAGGCAGAGTCAGGAGCGCCTTGCCGGCGCGGTTCTTGCTGTGCATGTCTTCCACACGGGCGACAAAGCCATAACCGGCATCGGAAGCGATCAAGACCAGCTGTTTCTCCTCCGCCAGCAGGACCACCTCAAACTGGGCACCCGGCGGCGGATTCAACCGGCCGGTCAGCGGCTCGCCCTGTCCCCGCGCCGACGGCAAGGAATGGGCCGGCAACGAGTACGAGCGTCCGGTGGAATCCAAAAACACCGCCTGCTGATGGCTCCGGCCGGGCGCAGCCATGAGGAACCGGTCACCGGCTTTGTAGCTCAAGCCCTCGGCATCGATATCATGGCCCTTGGCCGCCCTGACCCAGCCTTTTTCCGATAGCACCACCGTCACCGGCTCGGAAGCCACCAGATCCGCCTCGCTGAAAGCCTGGGCTTCCGCCCGCTCAACGATCGGCGAGCGTCGCTCATCACCGTACACCTTGGCATCTTCGGCCAGCTCTTTCTGGATCAGTTTTTTCAGGCGCTGCGGCGAACCCAAGGTTTTCTCCAGCCAATCCCGCTCCTTCTGCAGCTCTTCCTGCTCGGCGCGGATCTTGACCTCTTCCAGGCGTGCCAGCTGACGCAGCTTGGTGTCCAACACATATTCCGCCTGGACATCAGTCAGGCCAAAGCGCTCCATCAGCACCGGCTTGGGCTTGTCCTCGGTGCGAATAATATGGATCACTTCGTCAATATTGAGGAAGGCAATCAACAAGCCTTCCAGGATATGCAGCCGATCGTTGACCTTGTCGAGCCGGAACTGCAAGCGGCGGCGCACGGTTTCGGTCCTGAAGCTCAGCCATTCCGTCAGGATCTGGCGCAAGCCCTTCACCGCCGGGCGACCGTCAATGCCGATCACGTTCAGGTTGACCCGATAGCTCTTCTCCAGGTCGGTAGTGGCAAACAGGTGCGCCATCAGCGCGTCCACATCGATTCGGTTGGAGCGGGGTACAATGACCAGTCGGGTCGGGTTTTCATGGTCCGACTCGTCCCGCAGATCCGCCACCATGGGCAGCTTCTTGGCCTGCATCTGCTGGGCGATCTGCTCCAGCACCTTGGCTCCGGAGACCTGGTAGGGCAGCTCGGTGATCACAATATCCCCCTGCTCCCGGGTATAGACCGCCCGCATCCGTACGCTGCCCCGGCCAGTCTCATACATGTTGATGAGTTCGGAGCGGGGCGTGACAATTTCCGCCCCGGTGGGGAAGTCCGGGCCTAAAATGTGCTCACAGAGCTCGGCAGTATCCGCCTTGGGCTGGTCCAGCAAACGGATACAGGCGCTGGCGACCTCCCGCAGGTTATGGGGCGGCACGTCTGTCGCCATCCCCACCGCAATGCCGGTGGTGCCGTTGAGCAACAGGTTCGGCAGGCGGGCCGGCAAAATCGCCGGCTCGTCCAGGGTGCCATCAAAGTTGGGTATCCAGTCGACGGTGCCATCGCTCAACTCTTGCAGCAGAACTTCCGCATAGGGCGCCAGGCGGGATTCCGTATAGCGCATGGCGGCAAACGACTTGGGGTCATCCGCCGATCCCCAGTTGCCTTGCCCGTCAATCAGGGGGTAACGGTAGGAAAAGGGTTGCGCCATCAACACCATGGCTTCGTAGCAGGCGGAGTCGCCATGGGGATGGAACTTACCCAACACATCGCCCACGGTCCGGGCGGACTTCTTGTATTTGGCCGTCGCCTTCAGCCCCAACTCGGACATGGCGTAGACGATACGTCGCTGTACAGGCTTCAGACCGTCTCCAATGTGCGGTAACGCCCGGTCCAGAATGACATACATCGAATAATCGAGATAGGCCTTTTCGGTGTAGTCTTTGAGCGATAGACGCTCAACGCCCTCATCGATAATGGTCATAATAGTGAGGCTACTCCAAGGGTCACTGGTGAAAATGAATAGGGGCTAATTATAGGCGCCCATTGCACGCATAGAAACTGCGGCCTTCCGTTGCCCCTCTGCTTGTAGGGGATTCTTCGAATTCTCCCTGCCTGTACCGCTCTTTATTATCCGCCCACCCTTGCTGTATTGGTAACCGCTGTGATTCAACATTCCTCCAAAACCTGCCTTTGGTGGGACATTCTGACCACTTCCATTCTACCCGGCTTCACTGCCCTGGTCGGTATGCTGGCGCTTGAATACCTGGTAACCGGCTCGTTCGATGCCGCCAAGGCCTATCTGCTGATCGCCCTGACCATCACCTGCGCACTGGCCGTGCTGCAATGGTGCCGCTACCGTCCCCACCGCCATGCTCCTGAGCACAAACTGCCGCCCGCTCCACACCCTCACGAAAACTGACCCTCCACTTCCCACTTCTCCCTGACTCCGTTTTTTTGCAAATCGCCAGCCTCGCCTACAACTCCGACAACACCACTCGAAACATTAGAATACGGTCTTGGAACCCGCTTTCGGCCAAACGGAGGTAATCGATATGGCATCCGGCAACTATGTTCCAATCAGCTGCGACGACCACGACATTCTTGAGCTGGCAATCATGGGAGGGGAAAAGCTTCGGGTCCGGTTTGTGGGCGAGCAGGATTCCCACCTGATCACCCCCCTGGAGCTTAGCGCCCGCAATGGCGAAGAGTTCCTACGCTATCGCGGCACCGGGGGCGTTCATGAAATCCGACTGGATAAAATGAAGGAGTTCCGTCGGGAACTGGGCGACCAGTTGTCCGAGCACCTCAACCCAGCCTCTGCCAGTGGTGGCAGCGGGGGCACCTTGCCGCCTACCCGACAATAAGGCTGCGAGCGGGCATCAGCATTGAGGCTCCAGGACTTACCAAACTCCGGGAAGGAGAGAGAAGTTTGGGCGGGCAAGGCCCCTTGTTCTGCCCGCCCGGTGTTGCACCAAAATGTGACACAATGCACTGAATAGCCCTACCGCCTGAGTACCCTAAACCCTACCCTAGGTATGGGAGCGGCTGCTGCAAGCAAAGCAGCAAGCGCTGGTACCGGACAGCAAGCACTTCTTGTCCAGTCAACATTCCAGACATTACTCCAAGCCGAGTCAGTCCTGAAAAGCCGGATACACAACTGTATGCTGACTCAAGGAGTAAGCTTAAATTGCTGTAGAGGATCACATGCGAGGACTGTTCTGGTTTCGGGAGGATTTAAGGCTGCACGACAATCCCGTGTTGCTCCGTCTGGCCGAACAGTGTGACGAGCTGATCCTGCTGTATTGCTTTGATGATCGCCAACTGGCACCCGGGCGCTTTCTTGCCAAAGGGATCGGCGCCCCCCGCATGACCTTTCTGAAGGAATCCCTGGAAGACCTGTCGGAATCCATTGCCAAGCACAACCAGCGCCTGATCTTTCGCCGCGGCAACCCGGTCGAGATCGTCTCCCAATTAATCCGCCGCTATTCCGTGGACTGTCTGGGTGTGACCACCTTGCCCGGACCGCTGGAGCGCAAGACGGTGGAGACCATCGAACGGCGCTTCCCATGGCTGGAGGTCATTGAGGACTGGGGGCATACCCTGTTCACACCGGATCGGCTGCCGGTCAGCATCCCGGACCTGCCCGATCACTTCAATAGTTTCACGGCTCTGGTTCAGCACCGCAAACCTCACCTGCCCGAGCCGCCGCCGGACTCCCTTCCGCCTCCACCGATTATTTCCAAGACCGAGGAGAGCGACCCGTTCCCCGCTATCGACAACCCCTATCGCCATGAATGGGTACCCCCTGACTGGTTCGGCTTCTATGGGGGTGAACAGGCCGCCTTCCAGCAGCTGAACTACTACTTGTGGGACCGCCACCTGATCCGCGAGTACGAGTACACCAATAACGGTTTTATCGGCTGGAACTACTCTTCCAAGTTTGGCCCCTGGCTGGCGCTGGGCTGTTTGTCTGTCCGCCAGGTCTGGTATTCCGTACGTGGCTACGAACACTTTTGTGGAGAGTGCGAGTCCACGCAGCGCTTGCTACGAGAGCTTCTATGGCGGGAGTACTTCCAATGGCTGATGGTGAAATATGGTGAGCAGGTTTTTCAGCCAGGTGGCATCCATGGCGACCCGGCCTACCAGCCATTCTACCCGGAGGAGTTTGCCGCCTGGACCCAGGGAAAAACCGGCATCCCCATTATTGATGCTTGCATGCGGGAGCTGAAAACCACCGGTTGGCTGTCACGCCGGGGCCGGCGCATGGTCGCCCACTTCCTGGCCCATGAGCTGGATATTGACTGGCGCTATGGGGCCGCCTGGTTTCAGCAACAGCTCATTGATGCGGACCTGGCCGTTAATTGGGGCAACTGGAGCCATCTGATCTGTGGCGAGCGAACCCAGTTGGATAACGTCCTGAAACAGGCTTTCGAGTATGATCCCCAAGCTGAATACGTGAGCTTGTGGCTACCGGAGCTGCAAGAGCTTCCCGAAAGCCAGCGCCACACGCCCTTCTGGTCACGCAAGCCTGCCGACTTCCGTTTTCCCATCGTAGACGTGACCGCCTGGAAGGAAGCTCTCTAAGGCCCCAGCACCAGTAGCGCTGAGCCCCTATCGGTCAATGTTTGACAGGTACGGCTCTTACCCGGCCAACAACCCCCAGGGGCCGTCCCATCAGGCAGCCCTGTCCTTCATAAACCTCAACGGGAGTATCTGTCATCAGATCCCGCACAATGGCGGATCCATAGCGCTGGATATGTTCCCGCAGTTGACGGGCTGTGCCAATCAAAGCCACTTGCTGGCTCGACACATCGTAGCGGATGAAAATATTCTCCAGGCTTTTCGGTCTGTCCATAGTTTTCGCCTCTTCTTATAGTGAGTCCAGGAGGCACCCGCCTCACCGGACCTGTCGACAACAACAATCCTTGGTGTAATCGCACTGACCATGGTACGCGGTTTTACCAGAAAAGTACCTGCATTTTCCGCGAACTTTGAGGGAGTTCGCTAATTGACGACAGAGCCGTCATCATCTTTGGGGTTCTAACCCTGGCGAAGTCGGGCCCAGGCCGCAAATTCCTCCGCATTAACCGGGCGGGACAAGTAATAGCCTTGGGCTTCGTCACACTGCCGGTCATGAAGAAAACGGAGCGTCTGTTCGGTCTCGATGCCTTCCGCCACCACCTCCAGCCCCAGGTTATGCCCCATGGAAATAATGGCCTCGGTGATCGCCACACTGACATTATCCTGAAACAGGTTGCGGACGAAAGATTGATCCACCTTCAGCTTATCCAGCGGCAACCGGCCCAATTGGCTGAGACTCGAATAGCCCGTGCCAAAGTCATCCAGCGCCACCCGAATGCCCATACCCCGCAGCCTGCTGAGGATTCTGGAGGCATCTTCCACATCCTCCATGATCATGCTTTCCGTCACTTCGATCTCCACCGCATCGGGAGAGGTGCCGACAGCTCCCAAGGTTCTGGCAATGCCGCGCTCCAAGTGATCCCCCTGGAACTGCATGGGCGACAGGTTGATGGCAATGCGAACCGGCGGCAACCCCGCCTGCTGCCAGAGCTTGTGTTGCTGACAGGCCTGCCACAACACCCAGTCGCCAATAGGCATAATCAGCCCGGCCCGCTCGGCCACAGCAATGAACTTTTGGGGCTGAATATAGGAGCCGTCCGCCTGGGGCCAACGCAACAGGGCTTCCGCCACGCTCAACTTGCCGGTTTGGGCGCTGACGATGGGCTGATAAAAAAGCTCCAGCTCGCCATTTTCCACGCTGACCCGCAGTCTTTTCTCCAAATCCAGAGTACGCGCCACTTTGCGTTCCAGCGAGCGGGTATAGAACTGATAACCGCCCCGTTTGCAGAACTTGGCATGGCGCATGGCCGTATCAGCACGCTGAATCAGGGTACCGATATCCGTGCCATCCCCCGGATACAGCCCCACACCGATACTGGAGGTCAGCTGCAGCTCCTCCTCCCCCACCTGATAGGGCTCCTTGACCCGCTCAAGCAGTTTCTCGATGACAGACACCACTTCCCGTGTGGTATCGACCCGGGTGACGAGCACCAGAAACTCATCGGCGCCAAGGCGCGCCACCACATCCTCCTGGCGGACGGTTTGCTTGAGACGTTGCGCCAGCTCCTTCAGGACCTCGTCACCCACCTGATGGCCATAGGTATCGTTTACCGGCTTGAAGTAATCCAAATCAATGAACAGAACCGCCAGCAGTTCCCCGGAACGCTCCGACCCGGCCAGCAGGTGCTCGGCAAACTGATAGAGCAGCTGCCGGTTAGGCAAGCCAGTCAGGGAGTCGTGCTGCACGAACCTGCAGATGCGCTCTTCAGCCTCCTTACGCTCGGTCACATCCAGATGGGTTCCCACCATCTTGCGCACTTCCCCATTGTCGTCATAGAGCACATCGGCTCGGCAACAGATCCAGCGGTAGCTGCCATCCCGATGTCGCAACCGAAACTCCGTTTCAAAGTTGGCCCAGGGACGACGGACAAACTGCCGCACCAGGGCCACCGTCTGCTCCCGATCCTGCTGGTGCAGGCGCGTCTCCCAGGTGGCAAAGCAGTTCTCCAGCTCGTCATCCTCATAGCCGAGTTGCTTTTTCCACTCTGCCGACAGGAAAACCCTGCCGGTACGCGGCTGCCACTCAAAAAAGCCTAGCTTGGCGATTTCGGTGGCCAGCTGTAGCTTGGCCTGTATCTTGATCTGGCTCAGTTCAGCCTGTTTGCGCTCGGAAATATCGTCAAAAGAAAGAAAAGCCCGAAATATCCGGCCTTGGTTATCGTAAACAGGAACGGCATTGACCAATAAACAGGTGAGGCTTCCATCGCCCCGACAATACCAAAGTTCCTCCTGACGGACCTTTTGCCCACGCAAGGCTCGCGCCAAGGGGTATTCCTCCTTGGCGTACGGGGAACCATTTTTATGGATAGCTCCATAAGCCGCATAATCTTCTAGCCCTTCAGCCTGCACCAGGTCGTGCCGTAACAAAGTCCTGGCGGCCTGATTACAGAATAAAAGTCGTCCCGACGGGGCTTCGGCAATCATGATGCCGAAGGGGACTTGCTGTAACACCGCTTCCTGGAGACAGACTCCTTCCAACGTCAGCGAACTGAAATAATCCATTTGATTACACTTCTCCCTGTCGCCCTCCTGTCCCTGTCGCCCAACCACCTCCCTGGCAGCCATCCATCATCGTCGCGAATGGCGTTGCACAAGGTGAACCAGGCACCAGAGCGTCCAACGCAGCCGGGGAATCGCGCAGCCAAAGATGAAATGGTTGCTTGGCACTCAGCCTGCGGCCATTCACCCAGCCGGGGGTTAAGCGCTTGGCCTACTTGGAAATTCCACTGACGGACAACAACAAAGGGAAATCAGCAATAAGCCGCATACTGAAGCAAGACGATCCTTTGCAAGAGGCGAGACATCATCCCTGTACCAATTACGAGCCAGTATTATAAAGTGGCCCAAGCAACTCACCAGGCGAAATCAAGCCATTCTTAAAAGATGCGACACAAGGCGCTAGTAAGTGTCTACACACCAGCCTGAATCCTTCAGGCCCCGTACTGTTTGGCGGCCTCTATCAACTGGTTGCGAAGCGCCTGAAACAACTCCACCACCTCAGTCTGGGAAAGCTCGGCCCGCTCCAGTACCGCCTGCCAATCGTTTTTACTGAACTCCAGGATCTCGTTGAGCTCCAGCAACAGCCGGCTTAACTGGACATTGTTGTCATACCAGGCCGGCGGCATGGCCTCATCCGCTATAGGAATATCCGCAGCCGGAGCCAGGGCCCGCTCGAACAGCTCCTTCAGCTGGAAAGGATCGATCTCCAGGCGATGACACAAATGCTCGATTTCATCTTCACGGAAGCTAACCTGCGCACAGATGGCCTGTACCAGTTGTGCCGCCATTTCAGTCACTTCACTAATTTTTACTCTTGGCACCCGAATCTCCCGTCATTACTGCTTGCCCCCAAGGGCGATGATTTGGATTTTAGGCAGGACAAGCGTTTATTTTGCTCACGACCGCCCGTAAATGCCATGGTTTCAGGAGTCCTGACTATGTACAGGTTTCAAGTGGAAGGTATCAGCTGCAACAAATGTGCGACCACAATTCGTGATGCCATACAGCAGTTTGATGAGAAGGCAAACGTCGATGTACATATCGAGGAACAAGCCGTGGACGTGGACAGCGCCCTGCCGGCCCATGTCATCGAGAGGGCAATCGTGGATGCGGGATATCCGGTCAAGGAAATGATCCACTGAGATGAGCGCCTGTTCCGACTCAGCGGTCTCGGCGGCGGGAATCCCAACAGCTCCGGATCAGGTCATCCAGCTCCTCGGCCAGCATGAAGTCCACTTCCCGCATGTTGGACTGGCGCCAGTCCTCAAAGGTTCTGAGCTGGAAGATTTCTGCCGCCTGCTCAGGAGTCAGGCCCGGATAATGGATCTTGTTGGAATACTCGGTAAACCAGGGGAAGTTGCGCAAGCTGGCCGGTAATTTCAACTGCCAGAACCCATAGCGATGACGGCTGTCATTCACTCCCATATCTGCCAATAACCTTCGCAGGCGCTCCGCCTGGCGGGCATATTCCAGCCCCTCTTCCGGATCCAGCAAGACACATTCCTCCCACTGTACCCGGATGCCCATGTCATGCCAGCGGGTGACGGCCCGCACCAAAGCGGTAATGTGGGGCGCGAAGATCCACTCTCCCGGATTCAGGAACTGCTGACGGCTCCCCCAGCGCCGGCCCCGGGCCAGGCAGGTAAACTGTTGACGGTGTGCAAACCAGAAAGCGGAAACCTCTTTCAAATCCCTCAACCTGACAAACTGGGCACCGCCCTCCAGGATAGCCCCTGGTTCATAGGTGATGCACAGAGGTTTTAAGGGAACAACCTGGCCCATTGCACGTGCCACCTTCAGTTAAGCGATTGAGGTTTCGTTGATCGGTTAAGGTTAGGCTGCCCGGTTAGTGGAGAGTTCCGAGGCTGCGCAAGACATCGCCGGAGCTCTGATACTCCCGGTCGGGAATATCCTCCAGCCAGGCCTGTACATCCCATGGTGCCTCGTGGGCTTCGATAAAGTCCAGCAAGTCCTGCTTATCGCAGGGATAGGACACATCCTTGAGATAATCCTGCAGCATTTTCACATTGATATCCGACTGCGCCATGGCCCTTACCTCGCCTGCAACCCCGTCCCTCATTGGAAAAAAAGCCCCCTCGCGGAGGCTTAAAAGTCTGGAATCATCACAGTGATGTGTGTATGCCAACACACAGATTTAATGTGGAGTTTCCCCAACCTGAAATCAAACAGGCCGCTCAAGCGCCGGTCCGGACGAACGGTTTATTTTGACCCGGCTTCAGTATGCTAAAGAGGTGTCCAGCGACGGCAGGACGTAATGTAGAGCCCTTCAGAAGGACCTGAACGGATCCGCTCAGGCCTCTGCAGTACAGGCTCTTAACGCCGGATAGCTAAGGAGTCACTATGAAGCTGCTGAAAACTGCCTTACTGATGTGCTTTCTTGTCTCGCCATCACTCCCGGCTGACGACCTGACCGAAGAGAAGAAGGCGGCCATCTACGAACTCTTGTCCATGACCGATGCCACGGACGTTGGCCGAATCTTCGGCGAAGCCTATATCCAGCACATTGCCCTTACCTTGAAGCAATTCAATCCAGACCTTGAACCCCGTGTCTATCTGATCCTGGAAGAGGAAGTGAATGCCGTCATCGATGAAGAGCTCCTGCAAAAGCACAGCCTCCATGAACGTATGGTGCCGGTCTATCACCGCTACCTCACCCTGGAGGAAACCCGCCAGCTGATCGACTTTTATCGCAGCCCCATCGGCCAAAAGGCCATGAACGTCATTCCCCAGATGGTGGAAGAAGGCACCCTGGTAGCCCAGGAATGGGGCCTGTCCCTGGTTCCCGAAATTGAAGAGCGTGTGTTAACCCGCCTCCAACAGGAAGGAGTCCAAGTCGGTTACTAAATCCCAACGCCTGCCGCACAGGTGACTCCACCAGGGAATTGCGCAGGTAGCCCTCCAAACCCAAGTCCACCCCAGCTGCCCATCAGCTGTTTAATTAACTAACCGCCGCGGAAAAGTTCTTTTGCCATGGAGGCAGCTATCGATGGGGCTTGCAGTAACCAGAGACGACTTCAAACAGGAAGACTACATTGCATTTAAAGCCCAACTCCACTCCGGCCTGGCCGCCCTGAAGCGCCTGCTGCAACGGGAAGACTTCGGCATTGGCCCCTGCACCATTGGCGCAGAGGTGGAGTACTACATCATCGACCACAAGCTGAACGCCCTGCCCCGCAACCAGGAGATTCTGGCCCAGCTTCACGAGCCCTGCCTGACGGTGGAGCTAAACCGGTTCAATCTGGAATACAACAGTCCGCCCCAGCCCTTTGCCGACTTTCCCTTCCGTACCCTGGAAACGGA
>Ga0209075_1000927_pt1 | contig 28295 bp, 26 predicted proteins | sample Stecom2011_FD_187523 | JGI IMG/M metagenome (GOLD analysis project Ga0209075, IMG submission 187523) | Agricultural soil microbial communities from Utah to study Nitrogen management - Steer compost 2011 (SPAdes) (version 2) | ecosystem: Environmental > Terrestrial > Soil > Agricultural land...
TCGTATAATCTGTGTACGCCAGTAGTAGTTTCTTCAGATATACCTTTGATTCCATCGGTAAGCTCTGGAAACTGATCTAATACCATATTGGTAAGGTCTCCACCGTCATCCAAAATTAGGTTTAGAGGCTTTCGGTCTTCCCCAAAAAATAGGGTTTGCTCAATACACCAATCGAACTCCTCTTCGGTCATCCCTTTCCAAGCATAAACAGGTATTCCTGCAGCAGCAATAGCCGCAGCGGCATGATCCTGCGTAGAGAAGATATTACATGAACTCCAGGTAACGTCTGCTCCAAGGGCTACGAGTGTTTCTATAAGTACAGCGGTTTGAATAGTCATGTGTAAACACCCTGCTATTCTTGCGCCTTTTAATGGTTGTTCTTCTTTGTATTCTTCACGTATTGCCATCAATCCTGGCATCTCGGCTTCTGCTAGTTCAATTTCTCTTCTCCCCCAATCTGCTAAGGAGATATCTTTTACTTTATAAGCGATGTAAGGTGAGGTTTTCGTAGACATATTACTATATTTGAATGGATTAATTTATTTTTGTTTTGCGATTATTTGTTCACAAACACATTGCAAAAGTAGGCATTATTTAGAAAACTATATGGCGATTTATAAAACTATAACAATTGGAGAAGACAGCAGGTTATTGCTGTGGCATATTGAAGAGAGTGTAGATCGGTTGTATGATGGGGTGGAACTTACTTCAGAGTCTATCGAAAGATTGAACAATATGAAAAGTCTAGTGCATAAGAAAGGCTATTTGGCTGTGCGACATCTATTAAAAGAGTTCGGATACTCGGATTCTGATTTGCTTTATGAAAACTCAGGGAAACCTTCTCTTAGCGATGGAAAATGCATTACTATTTCTCATTCTCACAATTTTGCAGCAGTTTTAGTAGGCGATATTTGTAGAGGGGTAGATATAGAAAAACAACAGGAAAAAATATTGAGAATCGCCAATAAGTTCACGCCTATTCGAGAATATCGCACCTTAGCAAATGACGACGCTATTATTAGAAAACTTTCTTTGGTCTGGGCTGCAAAAGAAGCTATATATAAATCTTTTTCTACCAAAGGAGTGAGTTTTTTGAATCATATAGATATACATGATTTTGATCTAGGTAGCTCAGAGACTACTGCTACCCTGCAGTTTAAAGGGGAAACACAGAGATACGAAGTGTTCTTTTTAGAGTTTGAAGACTTTGCATGTTCGTATGTATCTCCAATTATAGCTGCTTCATCCTAAAAACTTCTGTAAATTTGCTTGATTTTTAAAATAGCTTTCTAAAAAATCTATGGAAGGTCTATAGAAATACTGCTTTTAATGAATGAGGTTTTTCAGTTCTTGTTTTCTCAATATAGTGGTTACGAAACCATAGATATATGGCTAGAAGTAATAGCTGTCTTTTTCGGATTTCTATCTGTATGGTTTTCTAAAGAGAATAATATTTGGGTGTTTCCTACGGGAATGATAAGCACTGCCATTTTTGTGTACTTACTGTTTAAATGGACTTTGCTGGGCGATATGCTTATCAATGGATATTACTTTACAATGAGTATCATAGGGTGGTACCTTTGGACAAGAACTACAGAAGGAACTACAAAAGTGCTGCCCATAAGCGCTACAACCAAAAAAGAACACAGCATTTCTTTTTTTCTTTTTATCGCAGCAATAGGTTTCGTATATGCGGTTTATTGGTGGTTTGAATATTTGGATTCTTGGACAGCATACGTAGATATGTTTACCACTGGCATTTTCTTCGTAGGTATGTGGCTAATGGCAAAGAGAAAGATCGAGAATTGGATTTATTGGATAGTAGGAGATATAATTTCAATACCTCTATACTTCTATAAAGGTCTTACTTTCACCAGTATTCAATATCTTATTTTTACTATCATTGCTTATAAAGGATACCTAGCATGGAAAAAGAGTTTGAACAAAGAGATAGCGATATAATTAGGGTGGTACTATATGGACCGGAATCTACTGGTAAGACAACTTTATCAAAACAGTTGGCTTCCTATTACCATACGAATTGGGTTCCAGAATATATGCGTACATTTCTGGAAAGCAAAACCTTTGTGCCAGGGGAAGAGATAGTATCCTATAAGGAGTTAAGCCTTATAGCAAAAGGACAAATGAAGGCAGAAAACGCTTTGTTAAACACCGCCAATACGCTCTTGTTTTGTGATACGAACCTCTTGGAACTTCAGGTCTATGCGGAGCATTACTTTGGTGAATGTCCAAAGGCTATTTCTAAATCTGCTAGTGAAAACACTTACGACTTATACATCCTTACCTATGTGGATGTTCCGTGGGAAGCAGATGGCATGAGAGATAGACCAAAAGATAGAGAAAAGATGTTTGCATTGTTTGAACAAAAATTAATCGAAAGTAATCTTCCTTATATCATAGTAAAGGGCAATGAAGAACAGCGTTTAGAATTTGCCATTTCTTATATCGATAAACTATTTGCGTTGACCGTTTAATAAAGTCACCAACCAACTCTTCTGTTGTTTTATTTTCTAGATTCTGTATATAGGGTTACACTGAACTGTGTAAAAAAGATACAGTATACATTCTTTTATACATTATTAAATATAATTTTTTAAAAGCGATGCGCGCTTAATGCATTGACAATGAGGCGTGTAGCCTAGGAGTTTGAGTTGTTTGCTCAACAAGTGTTTTTGTGGAACGAATATTTCTATATGTCTGGCAGATAACAAAGCAGAAAACACAAGAGTTAACCACATATATAATAAAGGGGGAGTGGATTAAAGACTAAGCTTTATTAAAAGCCAAGTTTTCAAATACTCCAAAGTGGGCGTCCAAAAGGCGCCCACTTTTTTTATTCTATAGCTAAAGACTTCTATAGTATAATTTGTATTTTTACGAGCAAGCTAAGCTATGGGAAATAAAATATTAATAGTAGAGGATGATCTGGCATTTGGAACAATGCTACAGCGTTTTTTAGAAAGAAAACAATTTGACGTTTCTTTGGTTACTTCTGGTAAGCGAGGGAGAGAACTCTTAATGGACTCAGATTTTGATTTGTTGATTACTGACCTGAAATTACCAGATGATTCGGGGATGGAACTGCTTAAGATTGCTCGAACGAAAACGCCTCCAACTCCTACCATTCTTATGACTAGCTATGCGGATGTTACTACCGCAGTAGAGGCCATTAAGCGAGGTGCAGCAGATTATATTTCTAAACCTTTCCGACCAGAAGAGTTGCTCATGGTTTTGAATCAAGCAATGCAAGAGACCGTTGCTAAACAGTTAGGTAAAACCAAATCTGAAACTCCTGTTGGCACTAAAGTCCCACCCCAATCTAAATTGAAATCGCAGTCAAACAATACGGATGTTGTTTTAGGAAATAGCGCTGCTTCTACCGAGTTTAATCAGCACTTGCGACTTGTGGCGCCTACCGAAATGTGTGTGCTTATAGAAGGCGAAAGCGGAACAGGGAAAGAAGTTGCTGCAAAAACAATTCACGAAAATAGCAAACGAAAAAACGGTCCTTTTATAGCGGTAGATTGTGGTGCAATTCCGGAAGAAATAGCCGCTAGTGAATTTTTCGGACATATAAAGGGCAGTTTTACAGGTGCGGTAAATGATAAGAAAGGCCATTTTCAAGCTGCAGATGGCGGCACACTCTTTCTTGATGAAGTAGGAAACCTATCCTATCAAAATCAAATGCAATTGCTTCGCGCACTTCAGGAGCGAAAAATTAAACCAGTAGGGGGTAACACCGAAATTGAAGTAGACGTCCGTATTGTTTCTGCTACAAACGAAGATTTGCTACAAGCAGTAGAAGAAGGACGTTTTAGAGAAGATTTATACCATAGACTTAACGAGTTCTCTATAGAAATACCACCGTTGCGAGAACGAAAAGAAGACTTAATTCTGTTTGTTGATTTCTTCTTGCAAGAGGCCAATAAAAACTTGAATAAAGAAGTGCTAGGATTAGACGCAGAAGCACAGAGTGTATTTTATAATTACTCTTGGCCGGGTAACCTTAGAGAGTTGCGTAATATTATAAGAAGAGCGGTTTTGCTGACCACCAACTCATTTATTCCGCTAGAAGTTATCCCTAGAGAGGTGCAACACGGGGTTTCACAAAAAAAATCTACCGAAGTGATGCTGTCTAAAGAGGAACATGAAAAGCAATCTATTATTCAAGCTTTAGAGAAAACAAACAACAATAAATCGGAAGCTGCAAAACTGCTCAATATCGCTAGAAAAACACTGTATAACAAACTAAAGCAATACGGCTTAGAGGATAAATACTAGTCTTTTTGCATAGCTTGAAAGAGCAAAGAGTATTGCACTTCTAGTTGTTCAAACTTTTCTAGTAATCTGTTGGTCGGAATTTCATTTACTATTGGAGAATCTAAATCATAGAGGATAGGTAGGACACTTTTTACCTCGATTTGTTTCGCCATGGTTTTCATTTTATGAGCCACATGTTGTATGCTGTCGTAATCTAAACGGTCTATTGCTGTTTTTAGCAAACTCATATTATTTCTTGTTTCCGTTTTAAATACTTCTAGAATCTCTTCTATAGCTTCTTGTGAATCCAGAAATGCTTCTAGTTGTGATAAGGAGTACAATTCAGTTTTCTCATTATCACTCTCTTCCGATTGGGATGTTTTTCCTAGTTTTACTTTCCATTGCGGGAAATAGTTCTGCAGCGTTTCTATAAGTAAATTTAATGAGAATGGTTTGGTTAATACATCAGCAAAGCCCAGTTCTGTATAAGATTTAGTAGCTAAGTCTGTTTTCCCAGTCATAGCTATAATTGGCTGTTCCTTGTAGTTTAAACTACCTTTTTCTTGAAGAAGCTCTAAGATTTCAAAACCGTTTACTCCTGGCATTTGAATATCTGTCAGTACAAAATCATATTCCAAGGCTTGCGCATCTACATCTTTATAATTCGTGTAGCTCTTTACTTGAACGCCTACACTAGCAAGTAATTCTTTTAGCAATGCCAACATGGTCGGGTCATCATCGAAAACCAATGCGTTTTTTGGAACTCTTAGATTTTGAATAGTATCTTTATTTCCTTGTTTTTGTTGAGGGCTTAATTTTAAAGGAATCTTACATATAAAGCTGCTTCCTTTTCCTAAGGTACTCTCTAGCTCTAAACTTCCATTTAGTAAAGAGATAAGCTTTTTGGTTATAGTTAAGCCTAATCCCGAGCCAGAAAACTGCGAATGTGTTGTGGTGCCAGCTTGTGCAAATTCATCGTAAATACTTTCTGTTTTATCTTCTGGAATTCCTATTCCAGTATCGATTATTGCTATTTGAATCCAATGTAAATCCTCTTTCCTTTGCAATGGCGTAACTTCTATTTTCACTTCGCCGCGTTCGGTAAATTTAAACGCATTGCTTATCAAGTTATTTAAAACTTGTTGTAAACGTATGGGGTCGCTTAAAAACCATACATCTGTTATTTCTGAAGCCATATCCACTTTTAATTCAATATCCTTGTTGGCATAGATAGCATAGTTAGAATTAGCGATGTTCTCCACTAAATCGCTCAGGCAAAAACGCGCCTCATTAAGCGTTACCGATCCTGCATCTAAACGGGAGTAGTCCAATAAATCCTCCACAAGTTTGTTGGCATAATTGGCACTCGTGCTTAATTGAGAAACGTAATAGGACTGCTGCTTATCTAGTTCGGATTTCTCTAATAGTTGTGAGAAACCTAAGAGACTATGTAAGGGGGTTTTTAAATCGTGACTTACCGTATTTAGTAGTTGTTCGCGACTTTTAACCAAGGAGTCGGAGTAGGATTTTGCTATTTGTAAACTCTTCTTAAATCGCTCTGCTTTAAAAAAATCGGTTACCGTTAGGTAGATAAAAAAGATTATTAAAATCAAACCTATAAATCCTGAAATACTAAGAGTTCGTAAGGTTCTTTTATAGCTCGCTTCTTTTTTTTCTTCATTTTCCAATTGAAGTTTTGTCGCTTCCGTATCGAAGGCTATAATAAGTTTTCTAAGTTGACTAGATAAATTTAATTCCGTGTTGATCAACTCATTCTCTTTTTCTTCTAATTGTTTTCGTGTTCTGGAGTTAACCCTCTTGGTTTCCGACACAATATAGCGCGTTGCCTCCAAGGTGGACTGTACTATATCTGTAGAGATCTGCTCTTCGGAGTCGGTGGTAGCGTTTAAAAAATTGATGTATGCCATATAATTAGCACGTTCCTCGGCACTTAATCGAGTGGGATCATTAACAAAATTATCCAAAGTAATTTTGCCCATAGAATTCTCAAGCTTTTTAAACTCTTCAAGAATATCGTCTAAGGAGGTGTCTTTATTATAGGTGGTTTTTAGGAAACGAAGTTGCTCTATGGTATTGTCTTTTCCTTTAATAAGGATTTTTATACTATCTAATTGCGTTTGTTGTTGCTCGTTTTGAGTGTGTTGTTTTAGCTCTTCTATCTGCTCAAACAAAGAATCTGCTTTAGCTTTATATAGTTCGTAGTCGGAGTCGGAGAAGGTTAATAGTGCAATGCGCGAATAGCTATCTACCTCATACACATGGTTTATTAGGGTGCCTGCCTCAATAAAACGCATTTGGCTTTCCTGTTCGTTTGTTTTGGTAAGATTCCTAAACTCCATAAATAATATATATACTACCGCCACAGCAAGAAAACTGATGGCGATATAGCTTATAATTATTTTAAAAGGAAATTTAGTATGCGATTTTTTCATCATAGCAAAAGCATAAATCTACACAATAGCAAGTGAAAAACTTATAAAGGAAATTCTTTTAACGAAGATTTTTAAAAATCAGCAATCAGCTGTCGGCAGACAATCTTCTCACCTTATTTATTTATCGGACAAAAGTGTTAGGAAACATATGGAAAATGTAATATGTTTGTACCATTCTCAATAAAGGGGTGCTTATCGGTTAAATCCGATGGCTGAGATGATACCCAATGAACCTGGGCAGGTAATGCTGCTAAGGGAAATGAAAAAACTGCGAAAGGATTCGCGGTTTTTGGTATAATATGCAACCCTTTAGATATTAGATGTCTAAAGGTTTTTTTATGCATATTATTGGCTAATTATAAATAATTAAAACTATTAGAATAATAGCCCCTTTTTATTCGTACTAAATCTTTTTACGAATGAAAAAACAAATTCTTTTCAATCTTTTTTTCTTTGCAGTTTCTGCGATTTTTGCCCAGAATTATAAGGTTTCTGGACATGTAACCGACGAATATGGAGATCCCATTTTAGGAGTCCATGTTATGGCAAAACATCAAAACTATGGTGCGGTAACCGACTATCAGGGGAATTACAAATTTAGTTTGCCAAAAGGTAATTACAAATTAGAGTTTAGTGCGTTAGGCTACAAAACGCAAACGTCAATAATAGACGTGAACAAGGATATCCAGTTGGATATAATAATGTTTACTAATTCTCAAGCTTTAGAAGAGGTGCTGGTCCGTGGCGTACGGGTTGATGCCGACTCGCCAATAACCCATAGTAATATGGACGATGAAGAATTGGCCAAGCGAAATCTAGGACAGGACTTACCTATTATGATGAACTTCCTTCCCTCTGTAGTTACAACTACCGATGCTGGCGCTGGCGTAGGGTATACAGGAATTCGGGTAAGAGGAACCGATGCTACACGCATCAACGTTACGCTAAATGGAATTCCATATAATGACGCAGAAAGTCAAGGAACGTTTTGGGTGAATATGCCCGACTTCACTTCTTCTGTAGAAGGATTGCAGTTACAGCGTGGCGTAGGAACATCAACGAATGGTTCAGGGGCATTTGGAGCGAGTATCAATCTGCAAACCGATGCTATTTCCCCCGATCCGTATGCATCCATAGCGAACTCTTTTGGATCGTTTAATACTTGGAAACATACCGCAAAGTTCAGTACAGGATTAATAGACGATCGTTTTGAGATGGCCGGTAGATTGTCCAAAATTAAATCCGACGGCTATATAGATCGTGCTTTTTCCGACTTAACCTCCTACTATCTACATGGTGCGTACATCACAGATAAAACTTTATTAAAGGCAATTATGTTTGGTGGCGATCAGCAGACGTATCAGGCATGGAATGGGGTGGATGCAGAGACAATGAAAACCGACCGTACTTTCAATAGTGCAGGAATGTATACGGATGCAAATGGTAACATCAAGTTCTATGAGGATGAAACAGATAATTACAAGCAAGACCATTATCAATTCCACTGGAACCAACGTATAAATCATACTTGGAGCACCAACGTTTCACTAAACTATACCAAAGGTTTGGGCTATTTTGAGCAGTATAAGGAAAATGATAAGTTTTCAACTTATGGAATGACCCCATACGAAGTAAATGGAGAGTTGGTAGATAGGACGGATTTGATAAGACGTCGCTGGTTAGATAACGATTACTATGTAATAAGCTCAAATGTGGAGTATAAAAATACTGATTGGTTAATTACAGCAGGTGGGTTTTATAGTAACTATACAGGAGATCACTTTGGCGAGGTAATCTGGGCAGAACATGCTGCAGGAACTTCTAAAGGCGATCGCTATTATTTTAACGATGCAACTAAAACAGAAGTAACCGTTTTTGCGAAAGCAAATTACAGTATAAATGAAAAGTGGAAAGCCTTTGCCGATGTTCAAGGTAGGTTTGTAAGCTATGAAACCAAAGGGCTAAGCTCTAGTATTGTGGAGTTAGATGTAGATAAAAGTTTCTCGTTCTTCAATCCTAAAGCAGGTTTATCCTACCAAGCATCACAAGCAAATCAGCTTTACTTCTCTTATGCGAAAGCACATAGAGAGCCTAATAGACAAGATTTTGAAGAAAACATAGAAGATGCCGAATCACTGGATGACTTTGAATTAGGTTGGCGATACAATGGAAAGAAGTTTAGTTTGAGTTCTAATCTATACTATATGTCCTATAAAAACCAATTGATTCTTACGGGAGATTTAGACGATATGGGACGCCCACTTCGTACTAGCAGCGGTAAAAGTTATAGAGCAGGACTTGAGTTAGATGCTGCGTATCAGTTCTCTTCAAAGTTTGCTTGGATGGCAAATGCTACTTTTAGCAGCAATAAAAATAAAGATTTTGTAACAGAATGGGATGGAGAATTGGTGGATTTCGGAGATACAGAGTTGTCTTTTTCTCCGTCAGTAGTAGCTAGTAATATGTTCTTGTACGAGCCGATAAACAATTTAAATATAGGCTTCTTGTCCAAGTATGTAGGCAGGCAGTATATGAGTAATGTGGAAACTGCAGTTTCAAAACTAGATGCTTATTTCGTTCACGATTTACAGCTTAGCTACAAATGGGAGCCAGGTGTTTTTGCCAAGAGCATCACCTTCAGTGGTTTGGTAAACAACCTATTTAATAAAAAGTACGAGTCCAACGGATTCTATTACACTTACGAAGATGACTATTCCAATCCAGGACAGATAAGTACTGTGGAAGGAGCAGGTTATTATCCGCAAGCTGGGATAAACTTCTTAGTAGGAGTGACTATTTTGTTTTAACTGATGCACTGCTATCTATATAATTTTAAAAGCCTTGCCAACAGATACGGCAAGGCTTTTTAATTATACACTCTAATAACATTCCCTTCTCTTTTTGCTCTATACTGTAGCATGGGATATTTTTCTTTAGAAGTAGCATGTTGTCCAGTAATTAAATCATAGGAATTATCGTCATCCGTACACGGGCAGCTTGCTACAGCTCCCTCAATAGTCATGGTGGAGCAATCGTTTGGGAGGTGGTTTGGGTCGCTAAGTTCGTGCGCTATATATAAATCTGTGTTCAAGGCATAGACCACAATTCCCTTAATTCCTTGGTGATAGATGGTGACGTGGTTTCCTGGATATTTTAACTGATTGTACTGTGGTAAATTCAGATTCAGTTGCAGGTTTACAGGCGTAGGGATTAGATAGGGATTATTATAATTCTTCGTGTCGTCACTGCTACAAGATATAGCTAACAAGAATAATATAGAAATAATTAAGTAACGCATAAGAAGGTGTTTTTTATATAAGATAAAGCAAAAATAATGATTAGAACCAAATATTTAGTATATTTGATAATCTTATGTCCCAAAACAATTGTGGGATTTTTTGTTTTTTATATGCTGAAACTCTTGATGTTAGCACTTTTGTTAACAAATGAAGCGGTTTCCAGTTCTTATACCCCTGTGCTTATATTGTGCTTATATAAGGGTTTTTCTAAAGAAAGCCTTTCGTATACATTTGTACAAGTGGGAACGAATTATAATATAAGAAAGCAAACAAGAGAGATAAAAATAATTATGTAGAATAAAATCGATGTTATGAGTAAAGTATCGTATTACAGCGAAGAGGGATTGCGAAAGTTAAGGGAAGATCTTAACTACCTTAAAGATGTAGAGCGCCCTAAAGCATCACAAGCTATTGGTGAAGCACGCGAAAAAGGAGATTTGAGTGAGAATGTAGAATATGACGCTGCCAAAGAGGCGCAAGCTCTGTTGGAGTTGCGTATCGCCAAAATGGAAGAAACCCTAGCTACTGCACGTCTTATAGATGAAACACAGTTAGACACTTCCAAGGTGTTAATACATTCCAATGTGGTGATTAAGAACTTAGGAAATGGAAAGGAAATGACCTATAAGCTTGTTGCGCAAAGCGAAGCAAATTTACAGAATGGAAAGATTTCTGTGGATTCTCCAATTGGTAAAGGCTTATTAGGGAAACAAGTAGGCGATGAGGTAGAGATTCAAGTTCCCAATGGCGTGGTGAAGTTTGAGGTAATCGAAATTTCAAGAGGGTAAATTATGGCAAGCATTTTTTCAAAAATAATCTCAGGAGAATTGCCGTCCTATAAAGTGGCGGAGACAGAAGATTTTCTAGCCTTTCTAGATATTCAGCCCAATACTAAAGGACATACTTTATGCATTCCTAAAGTAGAAGTGGACAAGCTATTCGATTTAGACGAACAAACATATATGGATTTGATGGCGTTTTCTAGAAAAGTAGCTTTGGCACTAGAAAAAGCAATTCCTTGTAAACGTATTGGCATGTCTGTTATTGGGTTAGAAGTGCCACACGTACATGTGCATCTTATTCCACTAAACAAAATGCACGATACTCGTTTTGATATAAAAGTAGAGGTCTCGCCCGAAGAGTTTCAAGAAATAGCAGCAAAGATAAATAAGGCTTATAACGAATTATAACCTGCTTTCAGAAAGTGACTTAATTGGAAAGTCCGTTTTGCTTTTAAAAGTAAAACGGACTTTTTATGTATCAATGAATCAGTGAAAAATAGTGTGATATTATTAACTATAATCGAAGATAACTAGCTCATCATATTATAGCCAAACCATGCTAAAGCTCCTATAATTGCGACCAAGCCGATACTCAAAGTCAGCCAAAAGCGTTTTTTATAATGAGTCCGTGTCGATCTAGGAGTAACAAGTTTTTGATAATAGTCGTACACTCGCTCTATATGCTCGTCCCATCTAACAGGAAATATACGGGTTTTGCAGGTATGGCAAAACAAAATAACTTCCAAGTCTTTCTCTGCTTTTCGTAGCCAAGCATTTTCTTTTTCCTTTTGAGTAAAACTCAAAACAAGACCATCGCTACTATAGCATTCAGGGCAATTGTTCTTTAGCTCTGCTACATGTATAGTGTACTCTGTTGTCTTCATTTCTTCCTATCCGTTTGTAAGGTTATTTGCATCGTAGTTCCATTTGGGCTGCTATGTAGAACGCGAATCTTTCCACGATGGTATTCCTCTATAATTCTTTTGCTTAAAGATAATCCTAAGCCCCAACCTCTTTTTTTAGTGGTATAACCAGGATTGAAAATAGATTTTTGCATTCGCTTAGGGATTCCTTTACCAGAATCTCGAACAAAAATTGAAACATCCTGCGCGCCCTCCTCAATAGAAATGTAAATATCGCCTTTTCCTCTCATAGCATCAATACTGTTCTTAATTAAATTTTCTAAGGTCCAGCTATATAGCTCTTCGTTTAATGGGATAAAGATGGGCTTGTCGGGTAAATCTACATGGTATTCTATTAGTTTCGAAGTGCGCTCTTGTAGGTAATCTAGATTCTTTTGTGTCTCTGCAACTATATCTGTATCGCTGAGGTTTGGCAAGGAACCTATTTTGCTAAATCTTTCTGTTATGGTGGTTAATCGTGCTACGTCTTTTTCCATTTCTTGGATGTACTCTGGGTTTGCATTTTCCGATTTCAACATTTCAATCCATGCCATCAAAGAGGAAAGCGGCGTGCCTATTTGGTGTGCTGTTTCTTTGGCCATCCCTGCCCAAAGCTTGTTTTGTTCTGAGGATTTGGAGGTCATGAAAAAGAAATATAAAGCGATGAAAAAAAGAATGAAAACAAGAATCAAAAGTAATGGGTAGTATTTTAACTTGTTTAGCAAAGGAGAGTTCCCGTAATATATTCTTTGGTAGAGTACATTTCCTACACGTACCTCAATAGGATCGTTTTCTAACTCAAATTTATCTCGAAGTTTATCTAACTTTTCTCTAGTGTTGGTTTTTCTACTAGATATGTTTTGTACGTCATAAGTGTCGTTATCATGATTATACAAAAGCATAGGGGTAGAGTTGTTGCTAAGTAATACATTAAAAGCTGTAGGGCTTATGTTTTCGCTATCAATGTCTACCCGCTGTAATTCTTGCAGAGCGGCAGCCCAAATCTCCATTTTTGAGGTTTCGTTTTCCTTTAGCTCATGAAAGAACTTGTTGGCGTTATAAAACACCACCGCACAGATTATGAATGCAACACCAAAAGTAACCCAACGATTATTGAAGATCCGGTAAATCATAAGTTTTGAAAAGATAAATATAGAAAATAAACTAACAACGTAGGTCTTGGTGGTAACATTCAACACACTAAAAAATCTTTATTGTCTGATAAGAAGATAAAGGGCTTGATTGCCTATCATTACGTGCGTCCACTGACCTATTGGTATTTGTCTATTAATCGTATCATACTTAGTGGAAAAACAAAAGAGTAGAGTCTATAAAATCGCGAGTTGCTTATGGATAGTGTAGCGCATCTGCTTTTGTAAAGCAAAACCAACATCCTCTTTTTAAAGCCAACCCTCTAGCACCTAGTACCTGACTGCTGATTACTGATAACCGCTTATTAAATCGAAAATTAATTCTGAGTCTCATTTTTAAAAAGCCAGTAGTTTCTGTACCTTTGTATTCTATGAAAACATTAGATGCAAAATCAATTAGTGCTAGAGAATTATATGCAAATCTTACGGGTGCAGTTTCACCAAGGCCGATTGCATTAGTCAGCTCTGTAGATGCTAAAGGAGTCGTGAATCTAGCTCCTTTTAGCTTTTTCAACCTGTTTAGTGCCAATCCGCCAACAGTGATTTTTTCTTGCGTAGACAGCATGCGCGATGGGTCTAGTAAAGACACCTTGTACAATGCTATAGAAACGAAAGAAGTGGTGATTAATATTGTTAATTACGACATGGTGCAGCAAACTTCTTTAGCTTCTACCGCGTATCCAAAAGGAGTAAATGAGTTTACAAAAGCTGGGTTTACGCCTTTGGAGTCTTTAGAAGTAAAAGCACCTAGAGTGGCTGAATCCCCAATACAGCTTGAGTGTAAAGTGGAGGAGGTTATAAAACTTGGAAAGGAGAAAGGCGCTGGAAATCTTGTGGTATGTCGTGTTTTAAAAATGCACATAAACAAAGAGGTTTTAGATGAAAATGAAGTGATTGATCCATATAAATTAGATCTTGTTTCACGTTTGGGAGGGAATTACTATGGAAGATCTAGAGAAGGCTTGTTTGAAGTTACCAAACCAATTAGTAACTTAGGAATCGGAATCGATGCTTTACCAGAGGATATTCGTAGTAGTACCATATTAACTGGGAACGATTTAGGAAAGTTAGGAAACATAGAACAGTTGCCAGAATTAATTGTAGTAGAAGCTTATTGGACAGAAAATAAGGAGATACAAGACTTACTAAATAAGAATGATCTAGATGGATTACACTTGCATGCACAAGGTTTGTTGCAAGATGGAAAAATAGAAGCGGCATGGTGTGTGCTGTTAGGAACAGTAAAGGAAATTATAAAATAAAAAGATTAAGACAATGGAAGTAGAAGGGAAAATTAAACATATAGACATCACGCGCGAGTACGGTAGCAACGGATTCAGAAAGCGAGAAGTGGTAGTAACAACACAGGAGCAGTACCCACAACATCTTATGATAGAGTTTGTTCAAGATAAAACAAGCTTACTAGATAATTATCAAGTAGGACAAGATGTTAAAATTGGAATAAACTTACGTGGTAGAGAATGGGTAAATCCACAAGGAGAAACTAAGTACTTTAACTCTATCCAAGGATGGAGAATCGAAAATTTAGCACAAGCAGGACAGGGAGCGCCATCAGGTATTCCTCCAGCGCCACCAGCCAATGCTTTCCCTCCAGCAGACAATGTAGAGGATGATTTTGAAGATGATTTACCATTCTAAATTATAGAATTGTTAGCTTATAAAGCGTACTTAAAAGCGTAGTAATATATTTACTGCGCTTTTTTTATGTAAAAACGGAAAATTGTGTGTAAAAAAACCACAGGTTACACAGGTTGTAATTTCTTTCAAGCTTTTAAATATTTCTTTTATTTGATTGGTTTAAAGGTGTTTAGGTAGGTTTAGGTTGTTGGTTTAGATAAGTGGCATTAAATTTTCATATTCATGTGTAAATACACGCACGTAAAAAGAAGTGAAAATGATGATGTTCAAAAATATATTATATACTTATTTAAAGAAAATTCCTGTTACCTTAGGTTTTGCTATTTCTATTGCAGGAATGGTAAGCTGCACAAGTGGCAATAGTAAGAATGCAGATCAAAGTGACGTGTTGTCTGCAATTGAACTACCAGTTACCACCGTACAGCCAACTACTGCTTTTACAGAGAAAACATACCTAGGTAGTGTAGAGGGAACTGATAATGTGGAGATTCGGCCACAAGTAGGTGGGAAGCTAGAGGCTATTTTTGTAGATGAAGGAGAGTATGTAGAAAAAGGACAAAAGCTTTTTCAAATCGACCCATTGACCTACAATGAAGCTTTGAATAATGAATTGGCTAATCGTGAAGTGCGCAAGGCAGAACTGGAAAATGCTGCTTTAGAAATTGAGCGACTCACGCCTTTAGTAGAAAACGAAGTGATTTCCAATGTGCGACTTCGCGCAGCAGAATCAAATTATGAAGTAGCTAGAGCAGCTTTAGCACAGTCTGATGCATCGGTAAATAGTGCAAAGATAAATCGAGACTTTACAGTAATCTTAGCACCAGTCGATGGTTATATAGGTAGGATTCCTAAGCGTATAGGAAATATCGTTTCTATGAGTGACTCCGAACCAATGACTGTTTTATCGGATGTTAAAAACGTACGAGTTTATTTTTCTATGAGCGAAACAGATTTTTTATATTATAATGAAAGATCTCACCGAGACAGTTTGGCGGTAGAAGAAGGGGAAACGAAAGATATATTGTCGGAAGTTTCTCTGATTCTTGCCGATGGAAAAGAGTTTGAAGAAAAAGGAATAATCGATGCTATTGACGGGCATGTAAATCGTAGTACTGGAGCCATATCGTTAAGAGCCACATTCCCAAATCCAAAAGGCATGTTGCGTTCTGGAAATTCTGGTAAAATTAAACTAGAGGAGAAACATCAGAATGTTATTGCTATTCCACAAACAGCTATCTATGAGATAATGGATAAAACCTTTGTCTACTTAATTCAAGAGGATAATAAAACAAAACGTCATCCTGTGGTTTTGGCAGGGAAAAGCGGAAAAAGTTACTTGATAAAAGAAGGACTTAGCGCAGGCGATAGAATTGTTACTTCTGGTGTGGAGTCTCTAAATGAAGATATGATCGTAATTCCACAAGAATAAACCAAGAGACAAAACAATCCATCAACCCCCTTTTACTCTATAAATGCATGGAGTCTACTTTCCAATTGGATTGTGGATGGGGGAAAACTTTATCTACAATCTAAAAACATTATATGGTTAGGAAAATTTTAAATAGGCCAGTTTTGGCTACGTTGATATCTATTGTCTTCATTGTTTTAGGTATCGTGGGGATAAGCCAATTATCTATTACAAGATTTCCAGATATAGCCCCTCCAAGTGTTAGTGTGTCTACGAGTTTCCCAGGTGCAAATGCGGAGACAGTAGCGCAAGCAGTTTTGTTGCCTTTGGAAGAAGCTATTAATGGAGTGGATGACATGACGTACATTACTTCTACTGCAACAAACTCAGGATCGGGAAGAATAAATGTATTTTTTGAATTAGGAACCGACGCAGATCAAGCAGCGATAAACGTACAAAACCGTATTTCTACAGCAGTCAGTCAGATTCCATCTGAAGTGAACGAATCTGGAATATCGGTTACTAAAAGAATGAGTGGTAATATAATGACCATAAATATTTTTAGTGAAGATCCCGATGGTGCGTTTGATGAAAGTTTTCTTCAAGCATATTCTAAAAATAACATACTGCGTGAATTATTAAGAGTGCCAGGCGTTGCCTCTATAGGCCGTGTTGGTGCTGTAGACTACTCCATGCGTGTATGGCTGAACCCAGAAAAAATGGCCATCTATGGACTTATTCCGCAGGATGTAACCAAAGCAATAAAAGATCAGAACTTTGAAGTAGCACCAGGTAAATTTGGAGAAGATGCTGATGAGGTATTTGAAGTCTCATTAAAATATAAAGGAAGATTTAGTCTTCCAGAAGAATTTGGCGATTTAGTCATTAGAACACAAGAAGATGGTTCGTTGTTGTATTTAAAAGATGTGTCTAGAGTGGCGTTTGAAGCGTCGAATAAATGGACAGAGAATAGAGTGGATGGTCATCCTGGAATTACGTTGAATGTAACGCAAACGAATGAGTCCAATGCAAAGGAAATAGATGAGCAGATCCGTGTGATTTTAGAAAAGGTTTCTAAAGATTTCCCAGCTCACATAAAATATGATATATCCTATAGTGTAAGAGAGCAGATAGATGCTTCTATCTCGCAAATAATAGTGACTTTGATAGAAGCATTCTTGTTGGTTTCTATTATAGTGTTCTTATTCTTGCAAGACATTCGAACTACCATTATTCCTGCATTAGCAATTCCTGTATCTTTGGTAGGGACTTTCTTTTTCCTATATATTATGGGGTTCTCTATAAACATACTCACCATGTTTGCACTCGTGCTATCCATTGGGATTGTGGTAGACGACGCTATTGTAGTAGTAGAAGCAGTGGTTCAGAAAATGGAAGAAACCGGAATGAAAGCTAAACCAGCTACTAGTTTGGTGATGAGTGAAATTACTGGAGCTATTCTTTCGATTACCATGGTAATGGCTGCCGTGTTTTTCCCAGTAGGATTTATGGAGGGACCAGTAGGAATATTTTATCAGCAATTCGCTTTTACACTTGCTGTAGCCATTTTAATTTCTGCTGTAAATGCATTAACATTAAGTCCCGTTCTATGTGCGATGTTCTTGAAACCAAAGAAAAAAGAAGAGGGTGAAAAACCAAGTTTTAAAGATCGTGTTTTCACTTCGTTTAATACTGGCTTCAATGCTTTCCAAAACAGATATTTAGGAGCTATTAAACCTTTGATAAAACATAAATGGGTCAGTTTATTTGTCTTGCTTGGAATTGCAGGAATAACTTATGTGCTTATGCAAAGCACGCCAAAAGCATTTATTCCTACAGAAGACGACAGCTTTTTAACGTATTCTATTACTATGCCTCCAGGTGCTTCTTTGGTACGAACAAAGGAAATGCTTAAACAAGCAGAGGAAAAACTAGAAGCTTTTGATGAAGTCATAGAAAGCATGACAAGCGTGTCGGGCTACAACGTTCTTAACGCATCTACTAGTACCACGTATGCAATGGGATATATAAATCTTAAACCATATAAACAACGTGGAGATGTTCGTAATATCGATGAGATTATGGAGGCCATGCGAGCTTCTTTATCCGATCTAAAAGGTGCGGAGTTTAGTGTATTTACTCGCCCTACCATTCAAGGTTTTGGAGACTTTAGCGGATTGGAATTAGTACTGCAAGATAGGCTAGGACGTGATTTTTCGGAATTTGGAGACGCGACCGATGCGTTTATAAAAGAGTTGAGTAATACACCAGAAATAAGTACGGCTTTTACCATGTTCAATCCGCGATTCCCGCAGTATGAGCTAGAGGTAGATTATGTGAAGGCAAATGCCTTAGGTGTAAATGTTAAAGAAATGATGAATGCCGTAAAATCTTTCTACGGTAGAGTTCAAGTGAGTGACTTTAGTCGTTTTGGTAGACAATACCGTGTCTATATGCAAGCAGATGCTGAGTTTAAAAATGATGCGGAATCTTTTAACTCTATTTTTATTCGAAATAATAAAGGAGAAATGCTACCTGCCAACACATTGATTTCTCTTAAAAAAGTACGTGGACCAGAAATTGTAAATAGATATAACTTGTATAACTCTATTTCTATAAATGCCGCTCCTGCAGAAGGATATAGTACTGGAGATGCTATGGATGCTGCAGAGAAAGTAGCAGCAGAATATTTGCCAGATGGCTATAGCTTTGAGTGGACGGGTATTAGTTTAGAAGAAAAAAAGTCTGGCTCACAAACCATTCTTGTTTTCGGACTAAGTTTGTTGTTCGTATACTTTTTATTATCGGCACAATATGAAAGCTACATTATTCCATTGTCTGTAATCATGTCTTTGCCCACAGGATTACTAGGAGTATTTATAGCTGTAAAATTAGCGGGTTTACAGAACAATATTTATGTACAGGTAGGAATTATCATGCTTGTCGGACTTTTGGCCAAGAATGCCATATTAATTGTTGAGTTTGCTATGCAGCAAAAAGCAAAAGGATTAACTACCGTGCAAGCAGCTATAAAGGCTTCTGCTTTGCGACTGCGCCCTATTGTGATGACTTCCTTGGCTTTCGTTTTCGGACTTATTCCGTTAATGTGGACCGTAGGACCATCGGCCAAAGCTAACCTATCTATTAGTGTTGGAGCTGCTGGGGGAATGTTAGCAGGAGTAGGTCTAGGAATATTCTTTATCCCAGTTCTATATGTGATTTTCCAGAATTTGCATGATCTGCTTGCTAAGCGATTTGCAATGGATGAAGAAGAAGCTTAATATATTTAAAGAAAGATTATGAAAAAACATATCAATAAAACAGCAATATTTTTAAGCATCATGACTTTTGCTATACTAAGTATTTCTTGTGGTGCAAAGCGAGAATATACTCCATCATCTTTGGAAGTTGCTGAACAATATAGATTTGCCGAAAGTGAAAAAGTAATAGATAGCTTAGCTTCTGATTCAACGCGAACTCTAGCGCAGGTGCCATGGAAAGAGTTTTTTGGAGATAGTGTATTGGTGGAATTAATCGATAAAGCAGTAGAGAATAATTTAGATATGCAAGAAGCAATTACCAATATTGAAATTGCTAATCAAATGCTTCTACGATCTAAAGCAGCAAAATTGCCGGAAGTAAAAGCAAATCTTGGAAGGTTTGTAAGAGATTATAACTCTAAGAACTACTACGGAAACCCAGCTGGAAACTATTATGGAGATAAAACACCTCCAGACAATTTGTACACTAATAAAATACAACACATTAGTGATCTTCAAGTGTCTTGGGAATTGGATATTTGGGGAAAGTTTCGAAACAAAAAAGAAGCAGATCTAGCTTCCTATTTAGAAACACAAGAAGCAAAAAAAGCGGTGCAAACAGAATTAGTAGCAGAGGTTGCCAAAGGATATTATCAATTGTTAGAACTAGATGCGCAATTGGAGGTGGCTAGAGCGAATGCCAAACTAAACGACAGTATTCTTCGAATTATAGAATTGCAGTACGATGCAGGAGAAGTGACTTCTTTGGCACGAGAGCAAACAGAATCACAAAAATTAGTAGCACAAGGGTTAATTCCACAACTAGAAAGACAAGTCGCTATTCAGGAAAATAGATTGCGATTTTTAAGCGGTGATAACCCGGGAAGCATAGAAAGACAAATGTTAAGTGATTATATGCAAAAAGAAGATTCTTTGATAGATGTTGGTGTGCCCATGGAATTACTTCAATATAGACCAGATGTGTATGCTGCAGAATTAAATCTCAGAAGAGCCAATGCGGAGGTTGGAGTGGCACAATCGTATCGCTATCCTTCCTTTAATATTGACCTTACAGGTGGACTTGATGCTATGTTAGGAAAAAATTGGTTTCAAATACCTGGCTCTATTTTCGGCTCCATTACTGCTGGAATTACGCAGCCTATATTCAATAGAAGACGCTTGAAAACAGACTATGAAGTGGCAAAACTTGAGCGAGATAAAGCGGAAATTGCATTTCAAAAGAAAATATTACTAGGAGTAAATGAAGTCTCGGATGCACTGATAGCTATAGAAAAAATAGAAGAACAAATGACCTATATAGATCGACGTGTGGAGGTTACACAAAAGACGATTGTAAATGCATTCATGTTGTTTAAAAGTGGTCTTGCCAATTACTTAGAAGTACTTACTGCACAAAGTAATGCTATGGAAAGTGAACTAGATAAAGTGAATATAGAACTCCAAAGACGCAATGAACGCGTAAATTTATATCGTTCGCTTGGTGGAGGGTGGCAGTAATTATAAATTATCTGGATGCTTAAAACAATCGGCTAAATGATCATTTACCAACCCAGTAGCTTGCATAAAAGCATAGCAAGTGATAGGTCCCATAAAGGAAAAGCCATTTTTCTTTAAAGCCTTCGCCATCGCATTACTTACAGCCGTTTGAGCAGGAACGTCGATTAAGTTTTTATACCGATTTATAATAGGTTTATGGCCCACAAACGCCCAGATAAAATCACTGAAACTGCCATGTGCTTTTTGGATAGCAAGAAAGGCTTTCGCATTTTTTATAGTAGCTTTTATTTTCAGACGATTTCTAACGATGCCTTTATTTTGCATTAATTCTTCGACTTTGCTCTGATCGTATTTAGCGATTTTATTATAGTTAAACTGATCAAAAGCACTTTTAAAATTCGTTCGCTTTTTTAAAATGGTTATCCAACTCAATCCAGCCTGAAAGCTTTCCAAAACCAACATCTCAAAAAATGCTTGGTCGTCTTTAATTGGAACCCCCCACTCGGTGTCGTGATACGTAATATACTCCGGATCGGAAGTACACCAGCCACATCTGTTTTTTAGAGTCATAATTGTAAGTTATCTAGGATTAAAGATACTAACTTTGTTAGCAATCAAGAATATAATTATTTATGGAAAAGACAAAAGTTACCAACGAGACAGTGATTAAGAATACATTGGCCAATGCTTTGACTTATGCAGCGTATTTGGAAGGAATAGAGAAGGTGTTGGAGAAGGAGGCAGTGACGGAGGAAGAGAAGATGATTCTAGATTATACAAAGCTAAATGCAGTGCGTATAAAGCGATTGGATAGAACACAGAAAGTCTCTGAGGAAGCACAAAACAAAATAAAAGCTATTTCCCAGAAAGTATACTGGATAGTTATTACAGAAGGATGGTGTGGTGATGCAGCACATTCGGTGCCAGTTTTAAACAAACTACAAGAACTGAATCCAAATATCGAAATGAAGATCATCCTTCGCGATGAGAATTTAGAATTGATGGATCGCTATTTAACCAATGGCGGACGATCAATTCCAAAGCTCATTGTTTATAATCCCGAAGCAGAAAAAGTATTAGGTACTTGGGGACCTAGACCTGCTGGAGCTACTAAGCTTATGGAAGACTATAGAGCAGAGCATGGCGTGATAGACGACGAAATAAAAGAACAGCTTCAAATATGGTATAATAAGGATAAAGGAAATGGAGTAATAGAAGATGTTTTAAACTTACACCAATCTATTATGAACCTATAAAACGATAGGTAATTGTACCTTTCTGGTTATCATTTGAGCTCTCGGATACGTCAAACTTAGCTTGTTTTGCGTATTCGAGAGCTTGGTCGTTTAAGCACTTATCCGAAGTGCTAGACTGTAGGTTATCCACATGAGTGTTGATAACTTCACCTAGGTTGTTCACAGTGATGTTTATAACTATAATGCCGCCTTTAGGGCAGGTATATACTGGGTTAGGTAGATGTATGGCAGACCTTTCTTCTAAGTAATAACTAACCGATGAAACTCTCTTCACATTTTCATTGTGGATAACTTCGTCGGAATGTGAATAAGTATCTATGAAGGTTTCTTCGGGTACCACAGGTTGTTTCTCGGAGTTTTTTAACGCCTCATCCATCGCTTGCATTTGCTGTTCAAAATCGTCTTGCAACTCTTGGAGGTTTTGCTCTGCCTTGGCAATTTGTTCTCGGGCTTCGTTATAGGCTCGGTGGGTTTCTAGGTTCTCGGTTTGTTCGGGTTCTTCTATCTCTTCTTCTTCCTCTTCAATTTCTTCAAAGTAATATTCCACGCTAAACTGGCTTTCCTCTTTTTCACCTTGTAGATATATGTTGAATAGACCAAGGGCCAAGATGGAAAAAAGGAGAGCGGTTATCAGAAGCGCTTTATAGGTAGAATGCATGAGCATAGACTGCTAATATCTACATTATTATTTGAAATATGCGTTAAGACAAAGCTAGGAGCTGTTAATTTATTGCTCTAAGCTTTTGATGTATGCTTCTATTTCCTCTAGTGATTGGCTGTTGTCCACATCAAACAAGCCGATCTTGGTTCGTCTTAGTGCCGCTAAATAACCACCGGAATCCAAAGCTTTTCCAAAATCATGGGCCAAAGAGCGGATGTAGGTTCCTTTGCTACAAACTACTCGGAAGTCTACTTCAGGCAAAGCAATACGAGTGATTTCAAAGGTCTCAATTCTTATTTCTCGGGTAGGAATATCAACAGTTTCTCCTTTTCGAGCATATTCATAAAGTCGTTTTCCGTCTTTTTTTAATGCAGAGAATATTGGGGGTTGTTGCTGTATGGTGCCAATAAACTTTTGGACGGCTTCGTTTATTAAGTCCTCGTTTATGTGCTCAGTGGAAAAAACTTCGTCAACTTCCGTTTCTGCATCATAACTAGGTGTGGTAGCTCCAAGTAAGATCGTACCAGTGTATTCTTTATCCTGCGCTTGGTATTCATTGATTTTTTTAGTCATTTTTCCAACACACAAAATTAAAAGCCCAGAAGCTAAAGGATCTAATGTTCCAGCGTGCCCCACTTTTATTTTCTTTAAACTGAATTGCTTTCGCAACAGCCAACGGATTTTATTTACTACTTGAAAAGAAGTCCATTCCAGTGGTTTGTCCACTAAAATCATCTGTCCGTCTAGAAACTCTTCTTTGGTTTTTGCTGCAATCATTTAAAAAATATTTGAGATCTTAATGTTACGCTTGCCTTTATATATCACAAATCCTCCCGTTAATTAGTAAGAAGAAATTAAAAAACACAAGCTCGGCAAAGATACTTGTTTTATGTGTTCTAGGAACTTACGTGCAATAATATAAGTTTGTAAGTATCTTTAGGCAAAATAAAACAATTATGACAAAGTATTTTTTTAGTTGGAGCAAGCTCTGGCTTGTAGTTATTTTAGGATTATTTTCCATATCGGTATTTGGGCAAGAATCGCTTCCCGAGGATTTTGATGCATGGGTAGAAGCAAGTAGGCAAGACTGGAAAATCCCAGGCATGGCGGTTGGAATAGTAAAGGATGGCGAAGTGATATATGCGAAAGGTTTTGGGGAAAAACAATTAGGAGGTGGCGAAGCGGTAGATGCAAATACCATTTTTAGTATTGCTTCGGTAAGTAAAAATATAACCGCAGCGGCTTTAGGAATTTTGGTAGACGAAGGAAAAATCGATTGGGATGATAAAATCACCAAACACATTCCATGGTTTCAGCTGAAAGACCCTTGGGTGACAAGCGAACTTACCATTCGCGATGCACTTACACACCGTGTAGGATTAGGGCGTTACTTGGGGAATAGATTACAGTTTATGACAAATAGTCCAAGAGATTCTGTTTTATATCAGATGCGTTATATGGATTTAGAAAAGCCTTTCCGTTCGGATTTTGTATATAATAATGTGATGTATTCCTTGGCAGGACAAATCATCGAACATGTAGAAGGTGTAACTTGGGATGAATTTCTACAAACTAGACTTTTTGGTCCACTAGAAATGAACACTACCATCACTAGTATTACTGAGTTTAAAGCTGAAGATAATCAGGCTTATCCACATCAAGAAATCGAAGGTAAAGTAGTTTCCATTCAAAGAAGAAATTGGGATAATGCAGGTCCAGCAGGAGGGGTAAATGCTTCGGTAAACGACTTGAATAAATGGATGCTCATGCAATTAGGAATTTCTGGAGAATATAATGGGAAGACGATAATCAGCAAGGAGCAGATGAACGAAATCCATAAACCACAAATGGTTAGCGGACAAGCAGATGCTATGGCTGCACAGTCTACTTATGGGTTCGGATGGAATATTACCGATCATAAGGGAAAACGCGTAATTACCCATGGTGGTGCTACCGATGGATTTAATACTTCTATGTATTTAATGCCAGAATTGGAATTAGGAATTATAGTGGTTGGAAACACTTTCAATGGTCTGGGCAATGCAGTAGCCTACCAGGTGATGGATGCATTTCTAGGAGATAGTGAAGTGGATTACAATGAGCGTTACTTAAAGCGATATAAAGCATCCTACGAAAGGGCTTCCGCAGCACGGGAGAAGATTCATGAGGAGAGAGTAAAGAAAACAAAACCTAGCTTGGATTTAGATGCTTATACGGGAGTTTACCTTTCGGAAGGCTACGGAAAAGTAGAAGTAAAGAAGGAAGGTAAAGATTTAGTGATGTATTTTTGGGATACTAATGGGCTGGAAGCAAAGTTAGAGCATTGGCATTTTGATACCTTTAGAGCCGTTTGGAAAAATCTAGCACAAAGAGAAGAGTTTATGCAATTCCATTTAAACAAAGCTGGAAAAGTAGAAGCATTGGACTTCGAGTTTGCGTTGCGACCGATGTTGCTACAAGTTGGTGCTTATCCATCTAACTACACGCACACGGAAAGATTTATAAAACAATAAGTAAATTAATTATTCCTAAACCAATGTATCTGCTGAAAAAGCTAGATGCATTGGTTTTTTTATCTTAGTGCATTGAAAAATATACTTCAGAAAATAGCGATACAGAATGACCTAGAATTAATTTCTAGCGAAGCTTTGTTTGGTGGGGACATCAATTCAGTATATCGTTTAGAAACAGATAAAGGGGATTTTGTAGTGAAGTGTAACGATGCACAAAAGTTTCCTGGAATGTTCCAGGCGGAACAAAAAGGACTGGAGTTGCTTCGAGATTCGAATAGCTTTATTATTCCTGAGGTTGTTGCAAATAATCAAGTAGAGAATACCGCCTATTTGCTCATGGAATATCTTCCGTCTGGTGTAAAGTCTACTGAATTTTGGAGGGTTTTCGGAGAGAAATTAGCGAGCCTACACAAAACTACCAATGCGAATTATGGCTTAGATCACGATAATTATATAGGGAGTTTACCTCAATATAACTTCAAACATACAAACGCAGCTGAGTTTTACATCCTACAACGCCTAGAGCCTCAATTTAAAATGGCAGTAGATAAAGGTTTTTCTTTCACTAGGCTAGAAGCTTTCTACACCATAATAAGTAAAGAAATCCCAGAGGAGCCAAGTGCATTGGTGCATGGCGATTTATGGAGCGGAAACTATATGGTGTCGAGTAGAGGAAATCCCGTGTTAATAGATCCTGCAGTGGCATTCGCTCCTCGAGAAATGGACTTGGCTATGATGCAGCTTTTTGGAGGTTTTCCCGCTGAGGTGTTTACAGTATACAATGAAAATTATCCACTAGAGTACGATTGGAAAAATCGAACTAGCCTCTGGCAGTTGTATTATTTGTTAGTGCATTTAAATTTATTTGGGGAGGGATATCTACATCAAGTAGAATCGGTGCTTAGAAAATATAAATAAACTTATTTTCTTTTCCCTTTCTTATACTTGTTAGTATTTACATTCTTAGTTGAGGTTTTTACAGGCTCAGATTCTAGAGTATCCACGATTTCTTTTGGCTTATATAGGATAGCATATATTTGCAATCCCAAACCTATAAGAACTAGAGCAGGAGCCAGTCTTATTCTTCGCCAGTTATAGATTTCTGGGTTGAATACATTGGGGTCGTCACTTGCACCACCAGCCATCAGGATATAGCCTAGAGCAATAAAACCTATTCCGATAAACATCCATTTGTAGTTATCTTTCTTAAATACAAATTCCTGTTTCTCCTTCTTAGAATGATCTTGTAAATGTGGCTCGTTAAAAAACTTCATAGCAATGCAATCAACTATAGATTAATAAAATAAATCGTCTGTCCTTAGATTCAAAAATCGCTGGGTAGCAAAAAATGTGCTTAGCCAGCTGATAAAAATACCAAGAACAAAAATACCAATAAATAACCCAGCTAACAAAAGCTCTTGGTCTAGAATCAAAAGTTCTGGGAAAGCTAGATCAAGATAATAAAGAACAAATCCTAGAGCTACAATGGCCAAGATAGAACCTATAAACCCTAATTGGATGTTCTTCCAAATGAATGGCTTGCGAATAAACCTTTTAGTAGCTCCTACCATCTGCATAGTTTTAATGACAAAGCGTTTGGAATACACCGATAAGCGTATGGAGCTATTGATCAATAGAATAGAAATAATTAAAAAAGCGCCACTTACCGCTAATATCCAAAAAGTGATTTTACTTACATTTTCATGTAAAAGTTCAATCAATGGCTTGTCGTAGGTAACCTCTTCTACAAAAGAATTGCTTTCAATTTCTGAAGTAATCTCTGCTAACTTCTCTGGTGAAACGTAATCTGCTAGAAGATATACATCAATGCTGTTTTGCAATGGGTTGTAACCAAGAAATTCCATAAAGTCCTCGCCAATAACACTAGCATGTTCTTCGGCAGCAGCTTCTTTGGAAACATAGTTTGCTTCTTTAGTATATTCCGCCAAAGCCAAACTTTGCTTTAATTGATTCACCTCTACTTCGTTGGCTTGATCTTTCAAGTAAACCGTCAATGCGATTTGCTCTTTAAAGAAAGCTGCAGCTTTCTTAGTGTTTAAAACCAACAAACCCAATAATCCCAATAAAAATAGCACCAGTGAAATACTGAGTACTACGGAAAAATAGGAAGATATAAGTCTGCGTCTTTGGTATTTCTCGTACGATCTTGCCATAATAATTTCTAAAGTCTTAAACGACGTAAAAATACAAGGAATTTTTGTTGCAACACAGACTTCCCTAGGTTTTTGTTTGAAATCCCTCTGGTTGGTAAAAGCCTGTTTATCATAGCACTTCCTTGCTATATCTTTTTTATAGTTTAGGTGTTCTGATGTAATATAAACGAATGTATTTGATTTTTATTAAAAATAATGCTGAAATAATTAAATAGGAAGATGTAGAGCAATGTAATTTAGTTCTCTTTTATTCTAATTATAAGGTAGTTGTCTTCGGTATTAAAGCGAGTTTCAGTAAATATCCTAAAATCAAAAACGAAGCATTTAAGTTTCGACTCTCGTACATTAGCCTTAAATTTGCAAAGTTTATGAAAAGAAGCAGTATGAGCAAGTATAATTTTTTAGAAATAGAGGCCAAGTGGCAAAAGTATTGGTCAGAGAACCAAACCTTTAAAGCGATTAATCCACAAGATGGAGAAGGCGTATCCAAACCCAAATATTATGTTTTGGATATGTTCCCTTATCCGTCCGGTGCTGGTTTACACGTAGGACATCCATTAGGATATATTGCAAGCGATATTTATTCGCGTTATAAACGACATAAAGGATTCAACGTTCTACACCCGATGGGCTACGATAGTTTTGGATTGCCAGCCGAGCAATATGCCATACAAACCGGACAACATCCTGCGATTACTACGCTCGAGAATATTGAAGTATATAGAGCACAGTTAGACAAAATTGGCTTTTCTTTTGATTGGAGTAGAGAAGTACGCACTTCCGATCCGTCTTATTTTAAGTGGACACAATGGATTTTTAAAGAACTATTCCATAGCTGGTACGATAGCAAAGAAGATAAAGCACGTGCGATAGCGGAGCTTGTTGCTATCTTTGAAAATGGCGGAACAGAAAACGTTCATGCGGTTTGCGACGAAAACACACCGAAATTTACTGCAGAGGAGTGGAGTGCTTTCTCCG